>ENA-OUQO01000068-OUQO01000068.1-human-gut-metagenome-genome-assembly--contig:-NODE-68-length-60518-cov-17.930635_pt1 | contig 60518 bp, 53 predicted proteins | sample MGYA00237944_ERZ548825 | MGnify/ENA primary metagenome ERZ548825 (study PRJEB26490, sample SAMN05194700) | human gut metagenome | biome: terrestrial biome; feature: human-associated habitat; material... | reverse complement strand
CTGGGGCAACATCAGCGCCATTGCCGCCGGGTTTGACCACACCATCGGCCTGCGCAGCAACGGCACCGTCATTGCCGCCGGGTCCAACGGCAACGGCAAGTGCGAGGTGGGCGAATGGAAGGATATCGTGGCCGTGGACGGCGGCTTTGACCACACGGTGGGCCTGAAGGCCGACGGCACTGCGGTGGCCACCGGGTTTGCCATCTACGGGGCCTGCGACGTGGAGCAGTGGACGGATATCACCGAGATTGCCTGCGGCGACGACCACACCATCGGCCTGCACTACGACGGCACCGTCATTGCCACCGGCAGCAACAGCAAGGGCCAGTGCGACGTGGAGGAATGGACCAAGGTGCGGACCGGCGGCGAACAGGAAGCCGCGCCGGAGGCCACCGGGGAGCCCGAAGCCGCTACGGAGGAAACGGAAGCGCCCACGCAAGCCCCCACCGAAGCAGACACGGAACCGGCCCCCGAGGCCACCGAAGACGGAGACAAGAAGGCCTCCGCCGTGCCGGAGGACGCCCCCCCTCAGCGCCCAGGTGCGCGGGGAGATCTGGATGGGCTCCCTGGGGGAGCTGTATAACGGGCTGATGATGCGCCTGCTTCCGCGCAGCTATCGCATTCTGGCCGTCCCGGCGGAGGCCTACGACGCCATGATCTTCGTAACGGAAGCCACGCCCGCCAATATTATTTCAAATGAAGGAGAACAATGACGATGAAAAAACTGAAATTTCTTGCCGCCCTGGCGGCCATGCTGCTGGTGCTGACGGCCTGCAGAGCAAGGGACAACGAACTGCCGGTCACGCCCATTCCCGATACCACCGACGTACCTGCTGAGACGGCCACTGAGGCTCCTACCGAGGCGCCCACCCAGGCCCCCACCCAGGAAGAGAAGGAAGCCTGGAAGATCGAATTCGAGAAGAGCCTGCTGGAGAACTACGGCGTGACGCCGGAGTATTACGAGGACCTGGGCGACGGCATTTACCAGGTCTATGTGCGCATCGACGGCAAGCTTGTCCCCTATGTGACCGTGGACTCCGCCACCGGCGACTACCACGGGTGATTTCCGTAACAGCCCGCATTGCAGACGCAATGCGGGCTGTCTGAATAAATCTTTGGTCTTTTACCGAATGAAATGCGTCGAGATGCGCGGTTCCTTTTCCGGCAGGCCGTAGGTCTGCTTGCCCAGGGCGATGGACTTCATCAGGAAGCTCATGTTCCGGGCCAGGGTGCGCATGATCTGCTTGCCCTCGCCGTCCTGGTCCGCCTCGCCCTTGCTCAGGCCGTGGATGCTGTTCCAGTACTGGCTGGAGGCAATGGGCATGCCGGAGATGGTGAAGAATTTGTTCAGCTCGTCAAAGGTGGCCGAGCAGCCGCCCCGCCGGGCGCACACCACGCTGGCACCCACCTTCATGGTCTTGTCAAAGCCGGTGCTGTAAAACAGCCGGTCCAGCAGCGCCACCAGGGTGGGATTGGCCGAGGCGTAATAGACGGGGGAGGCTACCACCAGGCCGTCTGCCGCCTGGAATTTGGGGGCAAGCTCGTTGACGATATCGTCAAACACGCATTTGCCCAGCTGGCCGCACTTGCCGCAGGCAATACAGCCGCGGATATCCCGCTGCCCCACCTGGACGGTCTCCGTTTCGATCCCCTCCCGGACAAACACCGCCTCCATCTCCCGCAGGGCCACCGCCGTATTCCCGTTCACTCTGGGGCTGCCGTTGAGCATCAATACCTTCATTGAAATTCCTCCTTGCCGAATATACCATATGCCGGTCTTTCTCTCACATAGAACCCGCACCCCCGCCGGGGATGGCTCCATCTCTATTACACCACAACCCCGCCCAAATAGCAAGCGCTTTTTTCCGCCCCGCCGCCGCCCTTTCGGCGGGGCGGCGAATGGATATTCTCGTAAATATTATGCATAAATATTCGTTCAATTTTCTGTATAGCTCCATGAATATGCGTATATCCACAGTGTATTTGAATATTTTTGTGACTTATCACATAGGAATCCCTGGTTTTTCCATTGTGATATTGTATGAAAATACAGTTGACACCGAATAATATACGAGTTATAATTCAACCATCAAAAATCCCCACGGGGAAAACAAAATCAACTAAAAAAGGAGATTGGTTTTATGAAAAAGATCATCGCCCTGGTAATGGCACTGGCCATGCTCTCCAGCCTGTTTGTAATGACGGGAAGCGCGGAGGAAAAGACGGAAGTCAAGACTGTAACGCCCGGCGTGCTCACCGTAGCCACCAGCCCGGACTTCGCCCCCATGGAGTTCGTTGACGCCACCAAGGAAGGTCAGGACATGTTCGTCGGCTTCGACGTCACCCTGGCAAAATACATCGCTGAGCGCCTGGGCCTGGAGCTGGTGATCATGCCCATGAGCTTCGACGCCTGCCAGACCGCCGTTTACACCGCGTCCGTTCCCATGTCCATCTCCGGCTACTCCTGGACGGAGGAGCGCGCCGAGAACTATGAGCTGAGCGATTACTACTACGCCGGCGACAACGAGACCGAGCAGGTCATCCTCATCAAGGCAATTGCCACCAAAACAGCATTTTCGTACTCTCCGCCCCAGTTGCGGCGCAGGTAGATGCCGTCCACGTAGACGTATGGATAGCGCCCGCCCTGCAAGGGGCGGTTGCGCCAGTCCTCGATGTGAACGTAGGCTTTCTTGTTCAGCTCGCTGATGGTGGCGGGCGAGACCTTGCTGCCCCACAGTGCCTCCGTGATGTCCTCCACCCGGCGCACGGAAACGCCTGCCAGGTATATCTCGATGAGCGCCTCCTCCACGCTGCTCTCCCGGCGGCGATACCGCTCGATGATGGCCGTCTCAAAGGAAACACCCTTGAGGCGCGGTATATGGAGCGTGACGTCGCCGGAGGTCGTGGTGAGAGTCCGGTCGTAGTGGCCGCTGCGGTAGCCCTGACGGGCCTCGCTGCGCTCATAGCGGGCCGCCTGCGTCAGCGACTCCGCCTCCTTTTCCAGCAGCTCGTTCAGGGGTTCTTCTACACTTCCTCGAACTAATTCTTTGAGCTGCCCCTTGATAATTTCCTCATTCAGCTGTACAATTTTCTCGGACATAGTTTGCTGTCTCCTTTCAGAATGGTGTGTCGTGACTTCATTCTACCAGAGCCTGCAAGTTATGTCTTCTTTTATGCTCTTTTCAATTTGCGCAAGTTATTGTACCTTATCCATAACTCTTGACGGCGCCGTTGCTTATAGGTTTAATATACAGGATGTGTTGGAATTTGCAAGAGGCAAATATGCAGCAAAAAGCGGACCTGCAAAACAGGCCGCCAAAGGTTATCAAAAAAATCAGATGCTATCCGATTTTTCTGAAATTCTGAAACAGGACCCACTGGAGATAACATGGACATTGTCAGAGCAATTTTGCTTCGCTATGTGCACTTTGGCTAAACGGCGGGGCTGGAGGCAGGCCATATTGACGACAGTCCGAAAACAAACATCCTAATACAGAGCTAGGGAAAAAAGCTGGCCTGCATGGGGATGTTTTCAGAGAAGCAGCGTCTCAATTTTTGCCTTCTCAGTATCTAACACGCCGTGCATATAGCCCAAGAAGGAATCATATCGAAGTGTCCATTGATATACGCCTTTCGCAATCTCTTTCAAATTCCATGATTGAATTTTCTCGCGGCGAATGGAAACGGATTTCCGCTGTAGCTGCCGCCAATCGCCTTTTCCGAACGTAATCGCTTTTACAAGCATTTCATCGACAACCGCCGATACTGTGTTGGAGTCAATTACTTCAAACTGTTCATCTACCGTCTTGAATTGCATGGCATCTTCGGCGTCTATAAGACTTCTGATTGTACGAATACAACTATCATCACGAGTGAGTTCTTCATTCAATGATTGTGTGCTGAGCACCGAAACAATGTTCATATTTTGGTTGAAGTAGGTTCTTAACACTTCACGTGAAGTTTCTAAAGCTGGATTCGTTTTCAGCATAGAGTCATCCTGCATGGAGAAGCTCCACATTTCCGCGCTTTCAACAGCGCCGTGCCGATTGACCCTGCCTGCCGCTTGCAAGAGGGAAAGCAGAGACGACAACTCCCGGAAGCCTGTGCGGAATGAAAAGTCAACACCGGCTTCAACGCAGGAAGTTGCTACAAGCGTCCATTCCGCGTCATCTTTATCCACTAATCTTGCCTTGATGCGTTTGATTACAGTATCCCGATCTTCCGGCGTCAGAGCAGTAGACAAGTGCTCCACGCTGTTTCTGCCATATCTGCGGCACAGATCATCTGCGATTACCGCTGCGCTCTGTACCGTATTCATAATCAACAGACGAGGTCCAGGGCGGCTCTGCACCCAAGCTGTTAGTTCATCACGACTCAGCGGTTCCGGTTTCCAGTAAAATGAAATTCTGTCTTGCTCATATTTCATCAACCGAGTACGCAGTGATGTATGAACTAAATCAGAAACATTTGGCTGCGCTATTTCAATTTCCCGCAAAGTGCCAAGCTGCCAGAAGCGTACCAGCGAGCCAGAAGCCAGTACCCAGTAGCAGCTCCATTCTTTCGCCAGTATATTCATCCATCTCCAAGCGAGAGGCAGCAGTTTCAGGGGAAGCGCATTATGGGATTCATCCACAAAGATTACACTTCCGGGTAATTCATGAAGTCGCCGCAGGGTAGACGGATGGTTTGAGGCAATGGTCTCAAAAAAGGCGACCGCCGTTGTTACGATGACAGGTGTGCGCCACAAGGAAGTCAGATATCGCGTATCCTGATCCTGAAAATCTGCCCGGCAATGCAACTCTGAAACAACTGACTCCGGATTCTCTCCCGGCAGCACCAGCGCTTTTCGATACACATCGACAGATTGCTGGATAATGCTGGTATAGGGCAGAATGACGAAAACCCGCCTCGCTTTTCTGCGTGCTGCTTGCTTTAACAGATGTGCCATGACGGCAGTTGTTTTTCCTGAGCCTACCGGGCTGTCACAGGCCGTGAACTTACCCGTTGTATTTGCATCACGGCAAGTCAAATACATTTCGCGACGCAGCCGGCTGCGTATGTCGTTGCTGCCAAGCGTTAACACATATTGGTCAAGCGCTGCAAGACGCTCGTTGGCGCAGAGCTGCGGTATTTCCTCGCGATCAGGTGCCTGACTGTAAAAAACTGCTGTATCCGTATGGTCAGCATCCGCAAGGCAGGAAAGCATCATGCGGAAGAATACTGGAAGATCCCCATCAAAGGGATATTCTGGTTGCCGTTCATCCATTTGAACCGCATCTTGATGCCGGCGAATCAGCTCTTGGAGCATATGATCAACCCGATCTCTTACATCGGGATGCTCATCACGAAATATAGTGTCTCCTCTTGCTTCTTCCGCCGCAATGTCCGGCAGGCCTCTGTGGTGAGAATACACGGCAAGCGCGGAGTATAGGCTGCCACTGGCTATCAATGCCGCACTTCCTGCATCCACATGGTTTACGGGCAAATGGCGATTTTTCCCTGATGGTTCATGAAGACTAGCCTGATTTTGATCACACAATTTGCCCAGATCGTGCAAAATAGCACTGCGTCGCGCCACATCTTCCAGTTGCCCGCGGCATTTGAGAGCATAGCTCTCCGCTTCACCGGCATATTTGACAGCCCGCAGGAATACTCCCTTCACATGCGCTTCATAGCTTTGCGGAGGGCAATCTTCTTTGGCACTGTGGGCAAGATACTCCATCATGGGTTTACCAAATCAATACAGCTTTCGATCCGGGAACGAAGTTCTTCTGGCAAAACGGTCTTATCCCAATAATCGTTCCACGATGTGGACGGCTCGTTTTTATCGCCAAGCTTTTCGGGGGTCAGAGCTTCAAAGAGCAGGTATTCAGGACAGCTTCCAAGCATATTCCTGTGCTCCATATACCAGGCATGCCGGATGCGGACATCGGGGCGGACTGCAGAACGATTCATCTCATAAGCATACGGGATAAGGATTTTTAGCAATTCAATGTCATCAGCGGTACAGCCGCTTTTATGGGCATAGTTTGGGTTGACAAAGAACGGCATACAGTATACGCCGTGTTCTACAATGCGGTAAGCCAGCGGTGCCATACCCGCATTCTTCCCTTCTTGGACGCCTGCCTTGTTCGTGTTTGTCTGGCGGAGGATATTAATCGGAGCAATGGATATGCCCATTCCAAACTGCACGACGCCGGTTTTGATAAAGCCTTTATCACCGTTATTTTCCAAGAAAGTGTTTCCAAAGATGCGCGCGTCCCAATACTTGCGTACAAATTCACTTTCCATGTATTTTGTTGGATCTTTTCCCATTTCTTCCGCAATAGCCTTCCGGTCTCGCCCGCGATGCTCCAAAATCTGATACCGTCCTTCGTTTTGAACAAACAGTTCCGGCAGTATTTTAAAAAACGGCGCATCATGATCGTCCAGCAGTTCCCTCAATTTGCGCTTGAACGAGACTGGCGAGATTTCTCCACAGCCGTTCGGCCGCTGACGCGGGTCGCTCTCTCTGTCAGGGTCGCCGTTCGGATTGGAATTGACAACCTCGATCACCAAAAGACCAGTTGCGCGTTTGATCTCATTACTCATTGCTATGCTCCTCCTTTGCTTTATTTTGTTTATCTTCCGTTTTTTCTTCCTTCGAGAATGCCGCAAGATAGCCGATAAACAGCTGCACCTTTTCCTCATCGCTGAATTTTGTTTGTGGGGCCCACTTTTCACTAAGCTTAGTCATGATCGTCTCGCACGTCGAATATAGCCAGTTAGCACGCCAGCTTTCCTTGCCCTTCTCTTCTATGCCGTTGGCGCGATAGCTTTTTGCCCAAGTATAATATGGCATGATTCGCTGGCTCAGTAGGTTCAGTGTGCGGATGGGTGCTTCAGCAGCAGATTGGAATAAACTTCCGCCCGCTAACTGGGGAGGCAAATCTCCTCCGCGCACTACCTTGCAATACAAAGTGTGCAGTTCGTCTGATACCTTGAGAAGCTGGCCGTAAAGATAAGGTAAATTCTCCATATAGATATCCTTTCCTATTCCTTCCCGATAGAGCAGAAGCCCCATCAGCGATAGCATATCTTTGATTTTCCCCCATATTGGGTGATGGGTATCATGGTTTGCAATCCTGTTTCCAAGAAAGCCTCCGATTGTCATAGCTTTTTCAGATAAGATGTGTAGATTGGAAGTCACTGGCAGATCGGCTTCCATTAATAATTCCATTCCGTGATATTTGGAAACGGGTTTGAATTTATCTGTAGACAGTTCTCCATTCTGTTTCCAGAAACGGTTCAGAATGTCCGCCGTGTCCAAAGGAAAGGGCACAGCTGGCTGACCAAATGAAAACGCGGGAAGATTCTCAGTACAGCCGATCGTCCATTCCTCACTGCGACGCTCCAGCTCAAATGGATCTGTCTGACGGGTGTAGATAACCTTGGTTCTGGCTTTGTCGATTTTTCGAAGAATAAACAACTGAATTCTGTCTGCATGGGAATCGGTTCCCACTTTATGGCTCTGACGCAACTCTGATAAGAATTGCTTTGCCTGTTCTTCAAATGCTTTATCACGCTTCTCAGGACGCTTAAACATTCTAGTAAAAGAAATCTTTGTTTCCGGCAGCTGTGACGGGTATGCAAACAGAATTTCGCTTTTATCGGTATTGATCCAGGTGATGTCTTTATGTTCTGCGCTGCCCAGCCAGTTTAGTGCTGTCTGGAGACTTTTTCGCATTCGCGGCGAAATCGGATAACTCGCATTTTCAATGCGTGCATATCTCGTTTGGCATCGCTGTTCTTTAAACATGGTGCGAAGCTTAACGTCAAATCCTCCTGCCAGCTTGACTTCCGGCATAGGTTCTTCGATTGGTTCAAATGGGATACCAAACGCATCAATGGCACTTGATCCGGAATGATCGCCAAATGAATCCGCACGCAGCAGCGCTTCGTTAAGTCCTACGGTAAATTTTGCGCTGATTGCTGGCGTTCCCATATCAATCAGGGCAGGCGATTCAAAGGCAACAGAAAGAGAACCATAGTCATCTGCTGCATCTTTATCTGGCTTTCCCCAATAAAACAAAACATTTAAGACCAACGATATATTCTCTCGATCGTCTAGCATTTTGAAAATAACGGCTTGCAGCTCCTGGTGAAGGTGTTCCGGGTTTAAAAAATACTTACTCTCGTTGAGCAAAGTTTGCATAGGGGCATACTCCGGAACTAAGGCTGCCAGCTCGTTCGAGGTATTTTCCATAGAGATTCTATACTTGCTCTGGAATTTGCTCCCCCAGTTGTTTTTTGAACACCATCCTTTGATTTCTTTAAGCCTGTCCGGAGTCAAACCCTCTGGGTGAAGTTTTTCCAGTTCTTTTTTTACGGTATCGTCTGTGATTCTATAAAGTGGGGCAAGATTCATGCATGGGTATGAGCCTTGGTTTGTTCCGAATTTACGCAGATGCGTCCCCAGTTCCTGCTGAACAGCAGAAAGACTAATGACTTTCCCGGCTGAAATCACAATACGGACACATGGTGCATTTGCTCTGATATTGGGAACAGGTTTATATTTTCGATGCCAACTCTGCGCTTGTATTCCAGATCGTTCCATTGCATTTGAAAGGCCGTACAATTCGTTAATCATAGGCAATCACCTCTTTCCGGATATATAAGAACACCTTTATGGATGCAGATATCCGTATCATAAATGGCCTCATAGTTGGAACGATACCCATGTTGAAACACGCCCCTCAACATAGAGGGAATCAGAATATCCGGAAGCTCTGTGCACACCTTGGTTTCCGCTCTAAATGGCCCCACATAGGACGTTGTGAACTCGCTCCAGCCGAGGGATAACGTTGCATACGACTGTCCCCGTTTCAAACGGCGATTAAAAATATCCTGATAGGCGTGGCCGGGTGATGTTGTCTTCAGATCCCATGACAGCGCATTTTCTTGCAGTTTGGTTTTGTCCGGATTGGGAATGACATCTGCATATAGCCGGTAACATACATCAATCAAAACAGTGGCGAACAATTGATAATTATTACCATCCTTCAGTGCCTTAGCACTTCGCAATGGACCGCCGTAATTTGTCGCATAGGAGTGATACTGCGGTACTGTACATAACTCCACCTTTTTGGGAATCACAAGGACTGCCGGTCCCCAGAGCACGCTTTCAAACAGCCCGCGAACCGCCGAATACGTTGGCGAAGGGTAGCTGCACGGAGAGTCTCCACTATCCGGCCTTGTCCACATCGCTGCATTTCCCGCAATTTCCATGGCGATCGGATACGCTTTACTTCTAAACACCACCATCTCCCTTTCCTAAAATACACTGTCGAAGAATATTTTACAAAATATACCTGTTTTCCGTGAAAATAGCACATAAAATGACCGAAGTCAATGATTATATTCATTGTAAGGTGAAATTTACAAATTGGAGTATATATGATAATATAAAGCTGTCGTTTTCATCGTTAGACAGTGGAAATGTGGATTGAAATATTGTCAGGTGTCATTTAAAAACAGCACCATGGAAAAAACCTGTGCAGCATCACTGCGCAGGTCAGAGTGTCAAAGAAGCCCCATTGCTGCATTGCAACGGGGCTTCTTTGACACTCTGAGGGTATGCACAACGAAAGTGCATACCCCTTTGTTAGCAATCCTTGTCAGGAAGCTGCCATACACAACCCGTTTTATGGACAGCTATCTCAACTGACATCTTTTAATGCGCGATTATTTGCCGAAGCTCTCGATGATCTCAACAATCTCGGCGCCGATGCGCTTCTGGGCTTCCTTGGTAGCTGCACCGATATGGGGGGTGCAGGATACCATGGGATGGCTGTACAGGGCCTTGTTGGTAGCGGGCTCGTTTGCGTAAACATCCAGACCGGCGCTGCGTACCTTGCCGCTCTCAAGGCCTGCAAGCAGAGCAGCCTCATCAACGTTGGTGCCGCGGCTGGTGTTGATAATGGTTACGCCATCCTTCATCTTGGCGATGGTCTCGGCATTGATGAGGGCGCCGCCGTCTACGGCGGGGGCATGTACGGAGATGAAGTCGGATTTGGCAAGCAGCTCGTCAAGTTCTACGTAGGGAATCCCCAGCTTCTCCTCGATTCCGGGAATATGGAATATATCCTCAGCGATTACGTTCATGCCGATGGCCTTGGCCATTACGCCGAGATGCTGGCCGATGCGGCCGAAGCCTACGATGCCGAGGGTCTTGCCCTGAAGCTCGATGCCCTTGCCGTAGGCCTTCTTTTCCCACTTATCCTCACGCATGGTGTGACCGGCGATGGAGACAAAGCGGGCGCAGGCGAACATATGGGCCATAGCCAGCTCTGCAACGGACTGGGAGGATGCGCGGGGGGTGTTCTTTACGGTGATGCCGGCTGCTTCCGCGTACTTGACGTCGATATTGTCAACGCCAACGCCGCCGCGGATGATCAGCTTCAGCTTGCCGCCCTTGGCCTCGTCGATGTGGTTTGCGCGTACCTTAGTAGCGCTGCGGACTACTACGGCGTCAAACTCCTTCAGCGCTGCACCAAGCTCCTCGGGGGCATAGAACTGTTCAACGACCTCGTGACCGTTATCCTTGAGGGTCTGGAGGGCGTCCTTATCCATTCCGTCAGTTACCAATATGCGCATGATATTCTCTCCTTTATAAAATTACTTCTTGTAGTTAGCTTCGAACTCGGACAGGAACCTGACCAGAGCCTCGACTCCCTCCTTGGGCATTGCGTTGTAGATGGAGGCACGGAGACCGCCGACGCTCTTGTGGCCCTTCAGGTTGTCAAATCCGGCTGCCTTGGTGGCGGCCACTACTTCGGCGTCAAGCTCTGCGCTCTCGGTCACGAAGGGTATGTTCATCAGGGAGCGGAACTCCTTGTCAACGGTGCCGTTGAACATTTTGGACTGGTCGAGGAAGTCGTACATGACCTTCGCCTTGTCGATATTGCGCTGGTTCATGACCTCAAGGCCGCCTATCCTCTTAAGATACTTAAAGACCTGGCCGCATACGTAGATGCTCCAGCAGTTGGGGGTATTGTACATGGAGCCGTTGTTGGCATGGGTGGAATATGCACAGTAGGTGGGTACCCATACGGGCAGCTCGGAAGCATCGCGGATAAGATCCTCGCGCACGATGCAGATTACCATACCGGCGGGGCCGATGTTCTTCTGTACGCCGCCGTAGATCATGCCGTAATCGGACACGTTGCAGGGCTTGGAGAGGAACATGGAGGACTGGTCGGATACCAGAATCTTGCCCTTGGTGTTGGGCAGCTTCTGCCAGGTCACGCCGTGGATGGTCTCGTTTTCGCAGATATAGACGTAATCGGCGTTATCGGGGATATCCAGATTGCTGCAATCGGGTACATAGGCGTAGTTCCTGTCCTTGCTGGAGGCCACTACATGCACATCGCCGTACTTCTTGGCTTCGTTGATGGCTTTTTTGCTCCATGCACCGGTCTCGACATAGCAGGCTACGCCGTTCTTCATCAGGTTCATGGGGATCATAGCAAACTGGAGCGTAGCGCCGCCCTGTATGAACATCACCTTGTAGTTGTCGGGAATGTTCATCAGGTCACGGAGATCCTGCTCGGCTTCGTCGATTATTTTCTGGAAAACCTTTGAGCGATGGCTCATCTCCATTACGCACATACCGGAACCCTCATAGTTCATGAGGTTATCGCGGACGCTTTCCAGCACTTCTTCGGGAAGAATGGAGGGACCGGCAGAGAAATTGTAGATACGATCGTACTTCATTAGGCATCTCCTTGCTTGTTTATATTGTTTTGGTTTATAAGATAAAAAATTGTGTAAGGGTGAAATTTCTGCTGTTTTCAGGCTATTTTCACTCCATTAAATTATACACCGGCGGCAAACCTAAAGCAACTTAAATAACGCCAAAAATTTTGAGGCGCGCCTAAAAAAATAAAGCGCTGTGGGCATTTATATTGACACGGCCGCACGGATAATATATCCTTGTTCTGTATAGTAAATAGGCCGCTTATGCGGCATTATTAGAAAGGAAGCAGTTATAAATGGGCAAGTTTGTGGTAAAGGCCACCAAGACGGGTTTTGTATTCAATCTTAAGGCGGGAAACGGCGAGGTGATAGCCACTTCCGAGAGTTACAAAAGCAAGGACACATGCCTCAACGGCATAGAAAGCGTACGCAAGTGCTGTGAAGGCGGCATAGAGGACCAGACGGTGGAAGGCTTTGAGAAGCTTACCCATCCCAAGTTTGAAGTATATGCCGACAAGGCCGGCGAGTTCCGTTTCCGCCTCAAGGCGAGAAACGGCGAGATAATAGCCGTATCCGAGGGCTACAAAGCAAAAGCTTCCTGCATGAACGGCATAGAGAGCGTAAAGAAGAACGCCCCCGAAGCCCAGATAGTAGAAGTTGAGGATGAGTAAAAGCGCAAATAAATGAGCGGCCGGCGAGCCGCTCTTCAGTCTGTCAAAAAACCCCAGGGTTGATAAGGGGCCGCAGCCCCTTATGTTTAATCCGGCTCTGACGACATGTGCGTCAGAACGGATGAAAACCCAGAGGTTTTCGTACTTTGCGGATTTTGCCGCCCGGGAGCGAATGCGAGAGGCAAAACCCGTAAAACTCAAAAAAGTGGCATTCAGCCACTTTTTTGACACTCTGAAGGGCGGCCGGCGAGCCGCCCTTTTTATTAGCAGAGTTTCGTGCCGCAATTGCCGCAGAAGCGGGAGCCGTCTGTTACCGATGCGCCGCACATAGGGCATAAGGTGACTGAGCCGGAAACGGAGCGGGCGGCGTTTACGAATTCGCCGTACAGTTCCTTGGACTGGAGCTTGATCTGTGCCTTTGCCTCGGCTTCCTCGGCAGCTTCGTTTTCTGCCTCCCTTGCTGCGGCCTTTATGCTGTTTATCTCGGCCTTGTTGGCCTTTATCTCTGTATATGCCGCCTGGATCTTTTTACATATTTCCGTAGCGTCGCCGTCCAGTATTACCCCAGCGGCGTATTTGCCGTAAAAGTATTCGCCCAGCTGCTGCTTCAGCTCCTCAATGTCGTCCTCGCTGCTGCGTATCAGAGCGTTGAGCTTGCTCACCTCCAGCATGTTTCCGGTCCTGCCGGATACGTTGCGGGCGATGCTGCCTAATTTGTTGAGTATAGCCATATCTTGCCTCCCGGAGGATAAATAAAATACCAAGTCAATTATGCCACATAACGGCCGGATATGCAATCGGGAGGAATGTGACCTTTTTTGTATGGAAAAGGCACATAAAATTGATTATTGGCGAAAAGGGATAAATACAATATAATATAATATGCTGGACTTTACTATCGGAGGAATCTATGCTTTCCAAAAGATTCAAAACTGCGCTGCTTGCAGCAATGGCCGTGCTGATGCTGCTGCCCGGCGCCGCTTTTGCACGGGACGAAATGCAGAATAATGACCCGAACAAGTATTATATAGTGCTGGATACCACCAACCAGGTGGTGACGGTATACCAGAAGGACGACGACGGCGAGTACACGAGGATCGTGCGCCGCTTTGTCTGCACCACCGGCAAGACGCAGCCCAAGGGGGACGAGCCCGCATCGCCCACCCCCAGCGGCACGTGGAAGATAGGCGGAAGGGAGCGCTTCGGAAAGTTCGCGGCCTTCAATAATGAGTATGCCAGATACTGGACGCAGATAGTAGGCGGCGTATATTTCCATTCTATAATGTTCTCATCGAGGGACACGTCTACGCTGAAAAAATTCGCCTTCAACAACCTTGGGACAAACGGCTCCCACGGCTGCGTGCGGCTTTACGTGGAAGACGCAAAGTGGTTATACTACAACGCGCCCTTCGGGACTACGGTAAAGGTGACGGCAGGCAAAGCAAGGAGCGGCCTGGCTTCCTCGCTCAAGACGGATATGAAATTTGAGGAGTACAGGGATTTCCAGACTAATATATACGACAATGAGCCCCTCGAGGACCGCAAGGCATGGATAACTGTTGAAGGGGCACAAATGCGTACCGGCAACGGCACCAACGACAAACTCATAAAGACTCTGGGCAAGGACACCGAACTTACCATATTGCAGGAGGGCGACCCATGGGTCAAGGTAACGGCGGACGGACGGGAGGGTTATGTGCGCCGCTGCTTTATAACCTACGAGAAGGGTGTGATGCAGTCCATACCAGATGGCTATTATGTCGCTGGCACACAGTATCTTTATGCCGAACCAAACGCCAAGGCCGATAAGATATACAAGGTAGCCCGCCACAGCACGATAGTATTGCTGGAGGAAGGGCTGGGCGAGGACGGCAAATGGGCCAAGGTCAGCTACTGGGGAACAGAGGGCTATATGCTGCGCAAGAGCATAAAGGAAGGCTGGGCCACCGTGTATGACAGCGACGGCACGGAGGGGGCGGAAAAATGAAAAAGGGAACGTGGATAGCCATAATTTCCGTTGCGGCACTTTCGGTACTCATAGCTATAAGTCTCATGCAGATGAGTCCCAACCCCGCCATAAGCGATAAGATGAACCAGAGCATAGCCAAGATAAAGGTGCGCTACGCCATGGTAAACGCCAGCGAAGAGTTTCAGGAGATAGTTGAAGAAGCTGCAGGCGACGATTTTGAGCAGACCGAGATACCTGAGAAGACACCGGAGCCCACACCGGAACCAATAGGGGAAAATGTGCAGGTGACCAGCTCCAACGCTACCCCGGAGCCGGAGCTTACTCAAGAGCAGAAAAACATGGAGGCGGCAAAGGAAGGCGTATCGCTGGTATATATGCCTCAGCCCGGCGACGTACCGGAAATATCCGGCCCGGCGGTAATATTGACGGACAAGCCGCATATAATACCCGAACATACCTCCGGCGTCACCTTCGACGGCGATGCTGTGGCAATGGCTTCATGGGAGGTGCTGTACAGCTATCCGTCACACTGCTTTCCGGTGCGCACACTGTCTCTGTTTGCGAGCGATAACGAAGCTGGATACAAGATACAGCAGGAGATGGTAGCCGAAGGAAAATTGCAGGATAAGGGCACGTATTTTTTCGGCACCGGCATGGGAACACCGGAAAAATGGACGGAAAGGGCGCTGGCGGAAATACCCGTAGGTCTTTTGGATACCATATACGCTGAGAACGCGGAGCTTGCCAAGGCGGCTTATGCGGCGCTCAAGGCGGCTAACCGCAACGACTCCGTGGAGGTGATATGCGCGGAGCTTACCGAGAAATTGGTATCCCTCATGATAGAGGATCACTGGCTCATGGGAGCCTGCGTGGGCGTGAACATGAACGAGGCTGCAGAGGATATGCTGAAGCTTGCGGAGCAGCTTACCACAACGGGCGCGGTTTCGGTGATAAACCTTGAGATCGGCGCCATATGCTCTGAAGACGTCATGGAGCTTTATCAGTCCGGCGTTACGGAGCCTGCGGAGATAATAAAGCAGCTATTGAACAGATAAAATACTCGTAAATAAAGAAAGGAACGCAACATGAATAAGATCGATGAGCTTTCTGTAAAAAGCATACGCTTTCTGGCGGCGGAGGCCGTTGAGAAGGCAAAGAGCGGCCACCCCGGCCTTGCCATCGACGCTGCGCCCATGGCATACACACTGTGGAAGCAGATGAAGCATAACCCAAAGGATCCTGAGTGGCAGGGCAGGGACAGGTTTGTGCTCAGCGCTGGCCACGCTTCCGTGCTGGAGTATTCTCTGCTGCATCTCTTTGGCTACGGACTGACTATCGAGGATTTAAAGAACTTCCGCCAGTGGGGCAGCCTTACCCCCGGTCACCCGGAGTACCGCCACACCAAGGGCGTTGAAACTACCAGCGGCCCTCTTGGGCAGGGCATCGCCATAGCGGTAGGCATGGCCATGGCAGAAAGCCGGCTTGCCGCCCACTTCAACCGCGACGGCTACAAGGTAGTTGACAATTACACCTACGCCCTTTGCGGCGACGGCTGCCTTCAGGAAGGCGTTGCTTCCGAGGCCGCTTCCATGGCAGGCACCATGGGCCTCGGCAAGCTGATACTGATCTACGACCGCAACCATATAACCATAGAGGGCCGCATAGAGTCCACCTTTGGCGAGAACGTGAAGGCGAGGTTTGAGGCTTACGGCTGGCAGGTACAGGAGGTAGCCTCCGGCGAGAATGTGGACGCTATACAGGCCGCTCTCGACAATGCTAAGGCGGACACCGAACATCCCTCTCTCATAATCGTGAACACCGAGATAGGCTATGGCACAGCTAAGCAGGGCAAGGCCAGCGCCCACGGCGAGCCCTTGGGCGAGGAAGCCCTCAAGTCCATGCGCGAGTTTTATCAGTGGGATTATGCGCCCTTTGAGGTACCCGGCGAGGTGTACGCGCACTTTGAGGAGCTGGGCCGGGGCTACGCAAAGACTGAGGAAGAGTACGACAGGATGTTCGAGGGCTACAAGGCCGCATACCCCGAGCTGTATGCCGAGTGGGTGAGGTGGCATGACAGTAAGCTGCCGGAGGAGTTCATAAACGATCCCAGGCTGACCGCCGCCGAAAAGCCAATGGCCACCCGTGCCACCAGCGGCGAGATACTCAACCTCGCGGCGGAATACATGCCCAACCTCTTTGGCGGCAGCGCCGATCTGGCCCCCTCGAACAAGAGCGAGCTCAAGGGCAAGCCCTATTATTCCAAGAACGACAGGGACGGCTCGAACGTACACTTCGGCATACGCGAATTTGCCATGGCGGCGGCCTGCAACGGCATGATGCTCTACGGCGGGCTGCGCCCCTACTGCGCCACCTTTATGGTGTTCTCGGACTACCTCAAGCCCGCAATGCGCATGGCGGCGCTTATGAAGCTGCCTGTGCTGTACATACTTACCCACGACAGCATAGGCGTAGGCGAGGACGGCCCCACCCATCAGCCTATCGAGCACCTTGCCTCCATAAGGGCTATACCCGATACCAACCTGTTCCGCCCCGCGGACAAGAAGGAAACCGCCGCGGCGTACATTGCCGCCCTGTCCGGCACTATGCCCACCGCGCTGGCGCTTACCCGCCAGAACCTGCCCCAGCTTGCGGAGACGGACGTGAAGAAAGCCATGCTGGGCGGCTACATACTGCGCGGCGGCGAAAAGCCCGACGTGATACTCATGGCCAGCGGCTCCGAGGTGGAGCTAGCCATGAAGGCGGCAGACGAGCTTGAGGCCAAGGGCAAAAAAGTTCGCGTGGTATCAATGCCCTGCACTGATATATTCGACAGGCAGAGCGCGGAGTATAAGGAGAGCGTGCTGCCCGGCTCGGTAAGGGCGAGAGTGGCTATAGAAGCGGGCTGTGCCATGAGCTGGTACAAATATATCGGGCTGGACGGCGAGACAGTCACCATAGACCACTTCGGAGCCTCCGCGCCTGCGGGCATACTCTTTAAGGAGTTCGGCTTCACGGTAGAAAACGTAGTAGCCGCAGCCGAAAGGGCGATGAGCAAGTAAGACGTATATGATAGATACGCTTCTTATCGATCTGGACAACACTATACTGGATTTTAACAAGGCCGAGGGCCCCGCGCTTGCGGGAGCCCTCAGGGCCATGGGCATTGAGCCTACGGAAGAGCTTCTCAGCCGCTACAGCGTGATAAACCTGGCCCACTGGAAGCGCCTTGAAAAGGGGCAGATCACTATGGCGGAGGTGAAGGTCAGCCGCTTCAGGCAGCTCTTTGACGAGTTCGGAATAACCGTATCCCCTGCGGAGACCGCCAAGGTATACGAGGGGCTGCTGGCGATAGGCCACTATTTCGTAGATGGGGCAGAGGATATGCTCAAGGAGCTTCACGGCAGATACAGGCTTTACCTCGCCTCAAACGGCATAGCGAAGGTACAGCACAGCCGCATAGACAGTGCCGGAATAGAAAAATACTTTGACGGCATGTTTATTTCCGAGGAAATAGGAGGCCGCAAGCCTGAACCGGAGTACTTCCAAAGGTGCTTTGAAAGGATACCGGATTTTTGCAAAACGCATACCGCCATACTGGGCGACAGCCTTTCGGCCGATATGCAGGGCGGCAAAAACGCCGGAATAACCACCATATGGTTCAACCGCGACAATATGCCGGACGAGGAGGACGTGCGCCCGGATTATGAGATAAGGTCACTTTACGAGCTTTTGCCCCTTATAAAAAGGATATAGGCTCAAGTATAGAGTATGTAAAAAGGATATGCGGCACAAAAAGGGGCTTTACCGGTTCGGCAAAAGGGAATTTACCGCTTCATCATCACTTCGTACTCTTTGGTTCCTTCCACGGGCTTCCTCATTCCTGTAAGATGAAAACCATGTTTTTCATAGAAGCGTATCGCTTCATTATTTTTCTCAAGCGTCCAAAGGAAGGTGATCGGATAGTTGTTCTTTGCAAATTCGATCAAAGATGATCCGATCCCCTGATTCTGAAAGAAATAGTCCACATACAGTTCGACAATTTCGCTTTTTTCAATGCGGATCAGTCCCTTGACGATCCCGTCATCATAAACGAGTATGCTTTCAAGAGCATCAGATGCACCATATTGCTCTGAAACGGCAAGGATCTGCAGCTTTCCAAAGCAGTAAGCATCATCCTTAAAGATGGGACGGTATTTTATCCTCTTATCAAAAACAAGTATCTCAGCGATTCTTGATATATCCTTTTTTTCGGCTTTTCTTATCATTTCTCTTTCCATACAAATTCTCTGCACTAAATACCGATCTACCGTTCTGTTTGCGCGTTCAAATTATACCATAAGACCTGTGGACGATCCTGCCGTAGCCTTTGTGAGCGATGAGAAAAGCCCGAACAGCTTTCTGCCCGGGCTTCCTCGCTCGATCATAAATCGATTCCGTTTTTATGACCGCTTACAGCGTCTCTATGGGGTCGAGGAACTCCCTGCGCCTCGCCTCGAACTCGGAGGCGTAGTAGGCGTCGTTGCCCTTGTGCAGCTCGTGCAGGTAGGCGTGGTGGTTGCTCAGTATCTCCTCGTTGTGGCGGCCCAGCAGGAACACCGCTATGCTGGAGCACTGGTCGGCGGCGCGGCCCATATGGGTCAGCACCTCTATGAACACCAGGCCAGCGCCTATGGTGCAGGAGCCGTTCTTTAGCCGCTCGATATGCCTGTCCTTAAGCGTTGCCACCATCTCGTCGATGACCTCCTCAAGAGGCTCTATGCGCCTTGCTATGGACTCGTCGCCGTTGGCGAAGGCCTCCACGGTGAGGTCGATTATCTCGGTAAGCGCGGAGGAGAGTATCTTCAGCTCCTTCTTTGCGGTCTCCGAGAAGGCATGTCCGTCCGCTACGAGGCGGGCGCTAAGGTCGTCTATGTTCGTCGCGTAGTCGCCTATGCGCTCAAAGTCGGTAACGGCCTGAAGCAGCAGGTTCAGCTCGTTGTTGTCCTCCGTGCTGTCGATATGGTTGGAGAGCTTTATGAGGTAATTCTCAGCGGCGTCGGTAAAGCCGTCCAGCCTGTCCTCTGCGGAGGATATTTTTGCGCTGCGCTCAGGGTCGTAGGAGACCAGCTGGTCTATGCTCCGGTTGAAGTTTTTGCGGGCGAGCCTGCCCATGCTGGCGGCGGCCACGTTGACCTGATGAAGAGCTACCGCAGGGGATATGAACAGCTTCTCGTCCAGAGTACGCATTTCGGGATAGGCCTCCTCGGCGTCGTCCGGGGAGTCCTTAACTATGACGGTGGTGAGCTTCACGAGCTGATTGGTGAAGGGGAGCAGCACGAGGGCGGTAACTACCTTGAACAGCGTTGCGAAGTTGGCTATGCTGCCGCTGTTCATGGTCTTGTTCCATATACCGTCCAGCGCCCCGGCGTTATGCAGCAGGGTTATGGCTATCATAAACAGCACCGTGCCGATGCAGTTGAATATTATGTGCGCCATGCCGGTACGCTTGGCGTCCTTGCTTGTGCCTATGGAGCAGATTATGGCGGTGGTTATGCAGGTGCCGAGGTCTATGCCCATTATAAGCGGGTAAACGGTCTGAAAGGTGAAGGCGCCGGTAGAGGACAGTGCCTGCACTATACCTATCATGGCGGAGGAGCTTTGCACGATAAAGGTTGTTATAAGGCCGGTCAGTATGCCGAGAATAGGCACGTCGGAAAACTTCTGCAAAACGTCGGTGAACACCTTGGAGCCGGACAGGGGCGCTACCGCCTCAGTCATGCCCATAAGGCCGGTGAACAGAATGCCGAAGCCCATGAGCATCATGCCGAGGCCCTTGGTTTTCTGCTTTTTTACGAACTTGAGGAATATTATGCCGCAAAGTACGGCGAGCGGAGCCAGCGTGGAGGGCTTGAATATCTCGAGGAATGCCGCGCCGCTTGAGTTTATATCCATAAGGCGGATTATCTGCGCCGTGACGGTGGTGCCGATGTTCGCGCCCATGACTATGCTTATGGATTGGCGAAGGTTGAGTATCCCGGCGCTCAAAAGGCCCACGGTAAGCACTATTGTGGCGGTGGAGCTTTGTATGACGCTGGTTACGAGGGTGCCCGTGAGCATACCCAGCACCGCGCTGTGGGTGACCTTTTCCAGCATGCTTTTAAGGGCTTTGCTGGAGCTGCTTTTGAGGCCGTCCCCCATAATGTCCATTCCATATAAGAATATGGAAAGTCCGCCCAGAAGTGAAATTACAGAGAAAATACCCACTTTATAAATATCCTCCCTAAAAAGGTTTGTTGACGCGTAAAAACAGTGGCTTTCGGCCCGGAAAAAATTGCCGGAACATGCGGAAATATTTTCGTAAATCAGCTATGCCGAACTGCCACCAAATACTACTCTACTGTTTTTTTCGCGAAAAGTAAAGCGAAATAATAAGGGCTGTGATATAATACTGCAAAAACAGCGGGTTTTACCAACCGACAAGGAGAAATGCCCATGGAATGCGGCAAAAAGGGGACGGAAGGGCTGAGCGGCCACCTGATAGCGCTTGCCACCATATGCGTATGGGGCAGCACCTTTATATTCAGTAAAACGCTGCTCAGCGTATTTACGCCCTTGCAGATAATGCTGATGCGCTTTTTAGTGGCATATGCCGTGCTGTGGTGTATGTATCCAAAGACGGAAAAAACTATGGCCGTGGATAACCTCGGCATGTTTTTCATGTCGCTCTTTGCGGATACGGCGTATTTCCTGTGCGAAAACAATGCCCTCAGGTATACCCTTGCGTCAAACGTAAGCATACTCGTAGCCTCGGCGCCCATATGGACTGCCGTGCTGGCCCACTTTTTTACAAAAGGGAACAGGCTCAGGAGGAATACGGTGTACGGCTCGCTCATCGCCCTTGTGGGCGTGGCGCTGGTGGTGTTCAACGGGACAGTGGTGCTGAAATTCAATCCGCTGGGTGATATGCTGTCCATAGCCGCCGCCATAAGCTGGGCGCTGTACTCCGTAATGATAACGCGCTATGTACACAGGTTTTCGAGCTTTTTTCTTATGCGTCGAATGACCTTTTTCGCAATACTGACCACTCTGCCGCTTGCATGCTTTACGGGGGAGCTGAATATGCCGCTTTATGAGCTTGCGGACCCGCAAAAGCTCTTCTGCATAGCGTTCCTCGGCATACTCGGCAGCGGGATAAGCTACACCACATGGAACATGGCGACCCGCAGGCTCGGCATAGTGAAGGTGAACACCTATATTTATGTAAACCCGTTTGTAACGCTTATAACGGGCGCACTGTTCCTGCATGAGCCCATAACGCTCATGAGCGTAATAGGCGCGCTGCTCATAATATGCGGCGTCATAATAGGTGTGCGGGAGCGAAGGAGCGCTTGAGTGCGGCGGCAGCGCCTGATATAATTATTTTAGAAAAATGTTCAAAAAAGCGCAACCATTTCGCCTGCCTGTACGTCTTATAGGCATAAGAGAATCGGAACCGGCATCAATCCCCACATAAGCTTACAACGGAGGTATTTATCATGATGAAAAGGTTAAGGATAACAGTATGTGCGCTGCTTGTACTCATGCTGCTTTCCGGCTGCGCTGCCCCGCAGTCCTCTATGAAGGCAACGACGGAGGAAAGCTATAACTACGCTTATGATACGGCTGCCGCCGAGGAGCCGGCCTACGAACCCGAAACCTCGATGACCACGGCAGAGTCTGAAAGCGCCGCCGGTGGCTTTGATGCAGGCGAGGCCGACCCGAACTACGGCAATCACAAGATAATCACCACATATTCCTTTGAGATGCGGACCGACGAGTTCGATAACCACTTCAAGCAGCTTCAGGACAAGGCGGCGCAGCTCGGCGGCTATGTGCAGTCCTCCAGCGTGAGCGGCACAAAGCCCGAGACGTACTCCGACTATGGCCGCACCGCCAACCTGACGTTCCGCATTCCTACCGCCAAGGTCAAGGAATTCGTGGACTTTACCCAGGGCACCGGAGAGATAACCTACAGCAACTGCGATACCGAGGATATAACCCTCAACTACTTTGATACCGAGACCCGCCTGGGTGTGCTGCGGGATCAGCTTGACAGGCTCAAGGAAATAATGAAGACCACCGACAATATGGAGGATCTGGTAGAGCTTGAAAAGGCCATATCCGAGACGACGCTTGAGATAGAGCAGTACACGACGCAGCTCCGCCGCTATGACGACCTGGTGGACTATACCACGGTCTATGTGACTATCAACGAGAACCGCCTCACCAAAGGCCCTGCCGCAAAGGAAGGCATGGGCGAGCGTATGTCCGCGGGGCTTTCGGAGAGCTTCGTGGCGGTAGGCGTATTCCTCGAGAACGCACTGGTAGCCATAGTATGCGCAATACCCGCGATACTGGTGATCGCGGTGCTGGCCGCGATAGTTGTGCTCGTAGTGAAGCTCATAAAGAAGGGGAAAGCCAGGAATGCCGTAAAGCGCGAGACAAAAGCGCAGGAGCGGCGGGAACGCATGGAAAAGCTCAGCGCCAATAAGAAAGAAAATACCGAGAAAAAGGAGTAACGGTAAAAGTGACAATGAAAATGAATAAGAAAGTAAGGATAGCGGCAATAGTACTCTGCATAGCAATGTTGGCCCTTTCGGCCGCCGCCTGCAGGAGCCAGGACCAGATAGAGGAGCAAAAGAATATAGTGGCATCGACTCAGAATACCGACGGATATTATGATACCAGAAGCACCGTAAGGGTGACCGGCACCGGCACCGTAAGTATAAAGCCGGATATTGCCGAGGTGGGCTTTACCGTAAGGGCCCAGGAAAAGGACGTATCCGAGGCGCAGCAGAATAACGCGAAGCTGATGGAGGCAGTGCTTGAAGTAATAAAGGCCAAGGGCATAGCGGAGGAGGATATCGAGACCGGCTATCTCAATATAAACGAGGTCAGGGATTACAGCAAGAATACCTCCAAGGTGGTGGGCTATGAGGTATACCACACCGTGAACGTCAAGGTCAGGGACATGGATGTGCTGGGGAGCCTTATAAGCGAGGCCGTCGCCGCCGGCGCGAGCGACGTATCCGGCCCGGAATACTCCATAGAGGATGACTCCGAGGCATACCTTCAGGCGTTAGGCATGGCGGTGGAGTCGGCGGGCGCAAAGGCCAGGGCAATAGCGGCCGGTGCGGGAGTGCGCCTGACAAACCTGCCCATCTCCATAGATGAAAACGGCGGCGCAGACAGCGCGGTGGTATACGACGATACCAATAGGACCCTAAAGGCACAGGCTGCGGCGGAGCCCGCGGAGGACGCGTTGACCGAAGCGCAGACCGTAATGCCCACCATAAAGGTGACGGCCACGGTAGACGCCACATATCAGATAATGCGCTGACCACGGCAAAAGAAAAAAGCAGGCCCCGATTTTTTTCGGGGCTTCAGAGTGTCAAAAAAGTGGCTGAATGCCACTTTTTTGAGTTTTACGGGTTTTGCCTCTCGCATTCGCTCCCGGGCGGCAAAATCCGCAAAGTACGAAAACCTCTGGGTTTTCATCCGTTCTGACGCACATGTCGTCAGAGCCGGATTAAACATAAGGGGCTGCGGCCCCTTATCAACCCTGGGGTTTTTTGACAGACTGAGGCCCCGATTTTTTTCGGGGCTTTTGTAATGGGCAAAATAAAAATTAAAGGTTGAAACTTATCGTGCCGGTAGAGTAATATGAGAATATGGAAAATATGAGCATTAAACAAGAAACACTCGAATTCAGGGAAGTGACCGTGGATATGCGGCGGGAGGTGGAGAGGTACACCAAAAGCGCCGGGCTCTTCAGCTCTGAATTTACCTTTACAAGCTACATGGTGTGGGGTGCAAGAGGAAAAATAACAATAGCCTTTGAGGACGGTGTGATGTACAGCCGCTGCAGCTTTCCCGGCGCGCCAATGTATATGATGGCGCCGGTATGCCTTGACCCGGCGGATTATGGCAGGGCCATAGTCAGGGCGGAGCAGTATATGGTGAATAATGGAGTAAAGCCCCTGTTCGTTGGCATAGCAGAGCAGTATGCGGAGCAGTTCCGAATGGCGGGCTTCGAGCTTGAGGAGGACAGGGACAACTTCGATTACGTCTATGATATGGAGGATCTCAGAGACCTGCCCGGCAAGAAATACCACGCGAAGCGCAATTTCATAAACCGCTTAGAGCAGAGCGAAAGCTTTGAGTTTGTGACGCTGGGGCCGGAGAATATTGGAGAATGCATAGACCTGTATGAGCAGTGGGCCTCCAATAAGGACGAGAACGACTCTCTATCCATAGAATGGGAACTGGATGCCATACGCACCGCCCTTTCCAACATGATGGAGCTGGACCTTCTCTGCGGCGGAATAAGGATAAACGGCGAAATAAAGGCCTTTTCCGTGGCGGATAAGCCATGGAAGGATATGGCGGTGACTTACTTTGAAAAGGCTGAGGCGGAAGTGCCGGGCCTGTATCCGTTGATAAACCAGCAGATGGCGGCCAATCTTCTGAACGACGTGAAGTACATAAACCGTGAGGAGGACATGGGCCTGGAGGGGCTGCGCAAAGCGAAGCTTTCTTATCACCCTTCAGCGTTTATCAAAAAATACAGGGCGGCAAAGCGGCAGAATGAAATATAAAACCCCTGGGCAATTGTGACAATTTGCCCAACGGGGAATAAATACCTTGACGCAGGAAACCATTTTATATAAAATGGTTGGAGAGCAAAAATTGGCGGCCTTGCCGCAATAAAGATAAGGAAGGTAAATAATGGATACTCAGGTAGTAAGTGGCATTCAAGGCTTTATGAGCAACGGCGGTATGCTGATCATTCTCATGATCGCGCTTTTCGCAGTCATGATAATCCCCCAGCGCAAGAGGGAAAAGAAGATAAAGGACATGCTGGCTAATCTCAAGCCCGGCGACCGTGTACGTACGATCGGCGGCATCTACGGCACGATCACCGCCATAAAGGACGACGTTGTGACTATCTCCGTCGGCCCCGACAAGGTCCGCCTGGTATTCATTCGCGGCGCCATAGCCTCCGTAGAGGATTCTCCCGTAGAGAACACCATAGAGGATCAGGCAAACTAAAACAAGCTAAAAAGCTACAATATGCCCGGTTTTTTACCGGGCATATTTTTTTGTGCCTTCGCATATATATCTGTATACTTAATAGGGGGTATATGTGCATGCGAACGGCAAGGGCGACGCAAAAGCAGGCCAATATGGCGCTGGAGGTGGGAAAGAGCGCTTTGCTCGGCGTCATAATAAGCTTTGTGCTGGTGGTACTGTATGCCGTCGCACTCAAAGAGGAACTTTTGCAGGTATCCACAATGGGCCTTTTTACCACGGTCATAAAGGTGATATGCGCGGCGGCGGCAGGGCTTATAGCGGTCCGCCGGTGCAAAAAGCGGCTGTGGCTGTATGGGGCGCTGGCGGGTACGCTTTACGCTGTACTGGCGTTCATAGTGTTTTCCGCCGTTGCGGGCACGCTGTACGTGAGCATAGCGCTGCTCTCTGATATAGCTATTGGGGCAGTAAGCGGTCTAATCAGCGTAATGGTGCTGCAAATGCTGAAATAGCCGTCTGAATCTCAAGGCATACCGATTTCCTGCGCCTTGCCAAATACGCTGCGCGGGGTGTAAAATTACGGTATGCTGATGTATGAGCTATCACAAATAAATAACGATATACCCAAGGCCGAGGGGATATCTCCGCGGCTTGCTTCGCTTTTGTATGCCCGCGGGGCTCGTGACAGGGAGGCTATGGAGCTTTTCCTGCACCCGGGGGAGGGGCAGTTTCTGGATCCTCTTCTCATGAAGGATATGGATAAGGCGCTGGAGCGCATAAAGCGGGCTGTAGCTGGCGAAAAGATATGCGTATACGGCGACTACGACGCGGACGGCGTATGCGCCACCTCCATACTTTACGACTGCCTAAAGAGTATGGGTGCAGATGTGATATACGATATACCATCGCGGCACGACGAGGGCTACGGCCTTAACATTCCGGCCGTGGAGCGGCTGCACAAAATGGGCGTACAGCTCATAGTTACCGTGGATAACGGCGTAAAGGCATACGGCGAGATAGACAGATGCCGGGAGCTGGGAATGGACGTGGTGGTGACGGATCATCACCGCTGTGACGGCAGAATACCGGACTGCTGCGCCGTGGTGTGCCATACCCGGGAGGACGATAAATACCCTAACGGCGACATATGCGGCGCGGGCATAGCGTGGAAGCTTGCGGAGGGCCTTATAGGCCGAAAAGCCGCCAAACGCTACCTCCCTCAGGCAGGCATAGCCACGATGGCTGACGTAGTGCCGCTGCTGGGTGAAAACCGGGCCATAGTTGCCGTGGCGCTGGATATGATAAATAAGGGCGATTGCTCCCCGGGCATAAAGGCGCTGGGCCGCGTGGTGAACGACAAGAGCGATGCATTCGTATCCCGGGACCTCTCCTTCGGCTTCGGGCCGAGGCTCAACGCCGCGGGCAGAATGGAGGACGCCGGTATATGCGTGGAACTGCTCTGCACCCATGATACCCAAAAGGCTCAGCAGGCAGCCGAGCTTCTGGACGAGCTGAACCGCCGCCGTCAGACGGAGGAGGGGGACATAATAGATTCCGCAGCGGAGATGGTGGAACAGTTGGATCTTACAAAAGGCCGCTCCATAGTGCTCAAATCCCCGGACTGGAATCCAGGCGTAATAGGTATTGCCGCAGCAAGGATAGCCGAAAGGTATTACCGACCAACACTGCTCTTTTCCGAAAAAGACGGAGTGCTGACGGGTTCCGCCAGGTCCGTGCCGGGAGTTGACCTGTATCAGGCCCTCAACGCCAACAACAGATTTTTCACCCGCTTTGGCGGCCACGCGTATGCAGCTGGCGTTACCATGCAGGAGAAAGATTTTGAAGAATTCCGTCAGGCACTGGACGGGACCTTCAGGAGCACCGTGGATCAGGAACTGTTTATACCCAGGAGAAGCTATGAGGCGGAAATAGAGCTTTCCGAGCTTACGCTTCCCATGGTGGAGGAGCTGGAGCTGCTGGCCCCGTTTGGGGAGGGCAATCCGGAGCCGTTATTCAGGACGGACGGCATGCTGCTGCGGGGACTCAGGCGCATAGGCAGCAGCGGCAATCATATAAAGGCTACCGCCGTAAAAGACGACAGGTACGTAGATCTTGTGGCCTTTTCAAAGGGGCATCAGTTTGTGGAGCTGGCGGATATGGGCCGCTGCGACGCCATATACACGCCGATAATAAACAAGTGGAACGGCATGCGCTCGGTGCAGCTTCGCGTTTGTGATATGCGCCCAGCACCCATAGAGGATCCCGAAGCCTTTATGAAGGACAGAGGAGATAAATTTATTGATGCATTCTCGGGGAATATATTGTATAATACAGGTTGTGGCATTGATACGGGCGAAAAAAAGGCCCGCGGCCTTGAAAAGCTGCTGACAGACTCCATAGCGGGGACAATGATACTCTGCTTCACCGAAAAGGGCGCAGTTGACCTTATGAAGGAGCTGGCGGATAAAGGGCTTTTCAGAAGGCTGGATATGGTTTTCGGCCGCAACCGAACATTCCCCTGTGGCTATCATACGGCTGTTTTCGGCCCGGTGATAGACTCGCTGGATATGTCCCGCTTCAGCAGCGTTTTGATGTATGACAGCATTGACGCTGGCTTTACCGAAAGGCTTGGAGCCCTTGCGCCGCATGCTGAGATAATACCGGGCAGGGCATACCCTATAGGCTGCTTTGCATCTCTTGCGCTGGAGAGACGGGATATAGCGGCATATTACAGGGCGCTGCGCTCATCGGAAAGACGGTTTTTCAACCGTGAGGAGCTTATAGATTACCTCGCCGCCGTAACAAAGACGCCTGTCCGAATGGCGAGGCTGGGCGAACGGGTTATGGAGGAGCTGGATTTCATCAATGCAAACGAAGGCATACGGCTCGTAAAGGATCCGCCCCAGCGGGATCTTATGGAAAGCCCAACATATGCCGCTGCCCAAAGACTCAGGTCTCGGGAACAATAACAAACAAAACATCTGCCATACGCAATGACTGGAGGAAAAATAAACATGGATCTTAAGACTGCTGTGCGCTCTATCCCTGATTTTCCCAAGCCCGGCATACTTTTCCGGGATGTTACTACTCTGTTCCAGGACCCGGAGGCATTCAGGCAGCTCATAGATGAACTGGCAAAGAGCCTTGAGGGCAAACAGGTAGATCTGGTAGTAGGCCCGGAGGCAAGAGGCTTCGTAGTAGGCTCTGCACTGGCTTACGCTCTTAATGCGGGCCTTGTGCTGGCAAGAAAGCCCGGCAAGCTTCCCTGCGAGTCGCTGCGCTATGAGTACGCACTCGAGTACGGCACCGATTCACTTGAGATACATGTGGGCGCCATAAAGCCCGGGCAAAAGGTAGTAGTGGTGGACGATCTGCTGGCCACCGGCGGCACCTGCCTTGCCACCGCCAAGCTCGTCGAGGAAATGGGCGGAGAGGTGGTAGGCGCGCGCTTTGCTATCGAGCTTGCCTCCGAGTGCGGAGGCAGAGATAACCTGAAGGGTTACGATGTGTACTCCGCAATAGTATACTAATTTAACAGCACTTTATGAAATCAACGGTGCAGGCCGTTGATTTCTGTTATTATTTCAATCGTCAGGGCAGTGAGGCCGAAAGGAGGGGCAATATGGAAAAGCTCAGGGAAATCTGTTCAAAGACATTCACACCGGAGGAAATGCAGATGCTTGACCGGGCTATTGAGTTTACCAAGGGGGTCCATGCCCATCAGACCCGCCATTCCGGAGAGCCCTATTATACCCATCCGGAAAGCGTGGCCATAATGCTGGCCAATATGGGCATGGACAGCCATACCATACTGGCGGGTCTCATGCATGACGTTATAGAGGACGGCAAGGATATAACCTACGAAAAGCTCGCGTCCATGTTTGGACAGGATATCGCCGGCATGGTGGATGGCGTAACAAAGCTTACCAAAACCGGGAAGAACGAGATGATAAGCCGCGAGGACATACAGGCGGAGAGCTTCCGCAAGATGTTCCTCGCCATCGCAAACGATATCCGGGTGGTCATAATAAAGCTCAATGACCGACTGCACAACATGCGTACCCTCCAGTATTGCAGCGAGGAAAAGCAGATACGCAAGGCCCGCGAGACGCTGGATATCTATGCTCCTCTTGCGCATCGCTTCGGCATGGGCGCCATGAAGTGCGAGCTGGAGGATCTCTGTATGAAGTATCTCTGGCCGGAGGAGTACAAAAAGCTGGAGCAGGCCATGATACCCTATCAGGAGGAGCGCATGCATACCCTGAACAAGGCCATGGAGGAGATAGAAAAGGCGCTTAAGGAGGCGGGAATAGAGGCTACGCTTTCCGGCCGCCCGAAGCACTTTTACAGCATATACAAAAAGACCGTCCGTCAGCAGAAGACCATAGACGAGATATACGACCTCATAGCCATACGGGTGATAGTCAACACGGTAAACGACTGCTACGCCACGCTCGGCATAATCCACTCCCTCTGGAAGCCCATGCCGGGACGCTTTAAGGATTATATAGCGATGCCCAAGACCAATATGTACCGCTCGCTGCACACGACGCTGTTCTCAAACGACGGCATGGGCATGCCATTTGAGGTGCAGATAAGGACGCCGGAAATGCACAAGGCTGCTGAATACGGCATAGCGGCGCACTGGATGTATAAGGAAGGCAGAAGCAACCCTGACGATCTGGACAGCAAGCTTGCGTGGCTCCGGGAGGCCCTTTCCCTGGAGGCGGATTCCAACACCACAAGGGAATTTATAGAGAACATACGCAAGGATTTCTTTGGCGATTACGTCTATGTGCTTACCCCTCAGGGCAAGATAATAGACCTCGTTACGGGCTCTACGCCGATAGACTTCGCATACAGGATACACTCCAACGTTGGCAATCATGTTCAGCACGCGAAGGTAAACGGCGCGCTGGTGCGCCTTGACTACAAGCTGAAAAACAACGACGTGGTGGAGATAATAACCTCGCCGAACGCCGCGCCCAGCTACGACTGGCTGAAGATCGCCAAGACACAGCAGGCCAAGGCCAAAATACGCACATGGTTTAAGAAAGCCAACCGGGAGGAGAACATACAACGGGGCAAGGATATGCTCTCCGAGGCGCTGAAGCGCCAGGGCGCGCAGCTAAGCGACTTTACCGGCAAGAAGGAATACTTCGAGGACATATTAAAAAAGTTCAATATGTCCGATCTGGACGACGTGTATGCCTCAATAGGCTACGGCGGCATAACCACGGGACAGGTGACGAATAAGCTTCTTGAGCAGGCAAAAAAGGAGGCTAAGGCGGCGGCTGCCGCAGAACGCCTGGAGCGGCTTGAGGAGGAGCAGCAGAGCAGGCCCGAGAACCGCGGCAACGGCAAGGGCGTGATAGTGGAGGGCGACACCGGAATGGTGGTGCGCTTTGCCCGCTGCTGTACGCCGCTGCCCGGCGACGATATAATAGGCTATGTCACACGCGGCAGGGGCGTGTCCATTCACAGAAAGGACTGCCCCAATATAGGGGATCTGCTTATGGATCCCGAAAGGGTAGTAAGGGCGGAATGGGCAAACAACGCCAAGAGCAGCTATACCGCTACCATACAGGTAGTAGCTGATGAACGCACCGGCCTTCTCATGGATGTATCCCAGGTCCTTGCAGGCATGAACATAAGCATAACCGCCATGACCGCAAAGGTTGACAAGGCCAACCAGAGTATAATACAGATACAGCTTTCCTTCGACGTATCCAGCACGGAGCAGCTCAACAACATAATCAAGAGCATGCGTAAGGTGCGCTCCGTCAAGGAGGTATACCGGGTAAACCAGTAATATTTTTAAGGAGAAAACATATGCGGGCAGTAGTGCAGAGGGTATCCGAGGCGTCGGTAAGCATAGAAGGGAATGTTAAGGGCAGCATAGGCAAGGGCTTTATGGTGCTGCTGGGGGTCGAAGATATAGACGAGCAGGCCGATCTCGACTATATATGCGAAAAGCTCACCGGCCTTCGGGTATTTGAGGACAGCGAGGGCAAGATGAACCTGAGCATAACGGACATAGGCGGAGAGATACTGCTCATATCCCAGTTCACCCTTTTCGGCGATGCCCGCAAGGGCAGGCGCCCCAGCTTCATAAAGGCGGCGAGGCCGGAAAAGGCCATACCAATGTATGAGGCGGCAATAGCCAAGCTGAGGGAAACCGTGCCTGTACAGTGCGGCGAGTTCGGAGCGGATATGCAGGTGAGCCTCATAAACGACGGCCCGGTGACTATACTTCTGGACAGCAGAAGGACATTTTAAGCGAGGAAAACAGCATGAACAGAGATATAACAGTCAGCAGCATAGAAACCGGCCCGTACTGCGTAAACACTTACTTTGTGCGGCTTAATAACAGCGACGAGTGCGTTATAATCGATCCGGCGGACGCGGGAAAGGTAAATACATACCTTGAGAAAAACGGCCTTGGGTGTAACGCCATACTGCTCACCCACTGCCATTTTGACCATATGCTGGGCGTGCCGGAGCTGCAAAAGCAGGGCATGAAGGTGTACATAGGCGAGCTGGACGAAGCGGGACTCAGGGATAAGGACATAAACCTCACCTTCAGGAAGATCGAGCCCTTCTATGCCGACGTAAAGCTCAAGGACGGCGATACGGTAAGGGAAGCGGGCCTGGAGTTCAATGTGCTGTTTACCCCCGGTCACACCGTGGGCGGCGTCAGCTATGTGCTGGAGGAAAAGAAATGCGTGTTCGTAGGGGATACCCTTTTCCGCCGGAGCATAGGCAGGACGGACTTCAGCTACGGAAGCTATGAGGATATAATAAGCTCCATAAAGAATAAGCTTTTTGCTCTGGAAGGCGACTATATCGCCTATCCAGGCCACGGCCCCGCCACCACGCTGGACGAGGAGCGGGCCGCAAACCCATATGTAGGATAGATCAGGAGATAAAATGGTAAGGGTATATACTGACCACCCGGAGCTTTTGAACGATCTGGGCGAGGTAATAAGGCTTTATCTGCCCATGGAGGAGGTGGTTCCCGCCGAGAACGGCGAGACTGCCCCCTTTATTTCGGCTGTGATGGAGGAAAGCGGCGATACATGGCGCGCTGTCTGTACTGCCGATATGGATGGGGCGCGGGCAGAGTACGTCTATATTCATCCAAAAGTGGGCGGCGGCGAGCTGAACAGGAAGCGTTATCGCAAGCGCTGCATGAAGATATCCGTGTTCCGCGCGCTGGGCAAGATATATAAGGACGCGAGGCTCCCGTGGGGTAGCCTTACGGGAATACGCCCTACGCGGCTGCTCCGCGAGCTTATAGCCGAAAAAGGCGAAAAGGAGGCCCTGCGCTTTATGGCGGAGGAGTTCGACGTGACCCCGGAAAAGCTCGCCCTGGCAAAGGAGATAGTGGATATACAGCGGCCGTTCATGGACGTGGCCGACAGGGACGTGGACGTGTATATAGGCATACCCTTCTGCCGGACGCGGTGCCTTTATTGCTCCTTCGCCTCCGGCGTCCGCACCGACAAGACGGACATGGCGGCCTACATAGCCGCGCTGAAGGAGGATATACGCCTCGGCGCGGAAATAGCCCGAGACTGCGGATTTAAGATAAGAAGCATGTATATGGGCGGCGGCACTCCTACGGTGCTTACAGAGAGCGAGCTTGAGGATGTGCTGAGCTATGCGCTCGGGCAGTACGGTGGCTACGGCCGGGAATTCACCGTGGAGGCGGGCAGGCCGGATACGATAACCAGAGAAAAGCTTGAGATAATAAAATCCATGGGAGCGGGAAGGATATCCATAAATCCACAGACCATGTGCCAGAGGACGCTGGAGCTGGTGGGAAGGAGCCACACCCCAAAGGATATAGCGGACTGTTTGGATATGGCCCGCGCAGTGGGCTTTAACAGCATAAATATGGACGTTATAGCGGGCCTGCCCGGGGAGGATATGGCTGATATGGAGCATACTTTGTCCGAGATCAGGAAGCTCGAGCCGGATAACCTTACCGTGCATACGCTGGCCATAAAGCGCTCGTCGCGATTGAAGCAGAGCCTTGGCAGCTATGAGCTGCCGGACGGGGATACCGTCGAAAAGATGGTGCAGCTTGGCATGGAGTACGCCCGGAGCATGGGCATGGCGCCATATTATATGTACCGCCAGAAGTACATGAGCGGCAACCTGGAGAACGTGGGCTATGCAAAGCCTGATAAGGTGTGCATGTACAACATCGACATGATGGAGGAGACGACCTCCATAATGGCGCATGGCGCGGGGGCCATGACCAAGCGCATATTCGATGGGGAATGCCGCGTGGAGCGCATACCCAATCCCAAGGACGTGAACACCTATATCGCAAAGGTGCATACAGTCGCCGCTGAAAAGCGGGAGCTGTATTCAAAGTAGCATACTTTCTTGACATTTTTAGCCTGCGATTATATAATTAGAAGGAATATTGGCACTGACCGGAAGAGCGGCGAAATTAAGCCTTCTTTAGAGAGCGTGGGCCCTGGCTGAAAGCCCCGCGGAGGATATCGCCGGAGACGCCCGTGAGCCGGCGGGTAAAAAGCCCGCCCGTATGGCCTGCGTTAATGGCCTTGAGCCGGGGCTTTTATCAGCCCAATTAGGGTGGTACCGCGGGTCTCCCGTCCCTTTGCCGGGCGGGAGACCTTTTTATTATTAAAATAGAATGCGAGGAGAGATCATGGCAATTCAGGCGCCGAAGGGCACTAAGGACGTTACGCCGAGAGAAAGCTATAAGTGGCAGTATATTGAGAAGATCGCAAGGGAGACCTGCGACAACTTCGGGTTCAGCGAGATACGCACCCCTGTCATTGAGCATACCGAGCTGTTCCTTCGGGGAGTGGGCGATACCACGGATATAGTGCAGAAGGAAATGTACACCTTTGATGACAAGGGCGGTAGGTCCATAACCCTCAAGCCCGAGGGTACTGCCGGTGCGGCCCGCATGTTCATAGAAAACAACCTCTTCAACGACCCCCAGCCTACCAAGATGTATTATCTCTACTGTCCTGTGTTTCGCTATGATAAGCCTCAGGCGGGAAGATTGCGCGAGCATCATCAGTTTGGCGTGGAGGTCTACGGCGCACCCCGGGCAAGCATAGATGCCGAATGCATCGAGCTTGCCATGACCGTTCTCGATAAAATAGGTGTGAAGGGCCTTTCCGTAAACATAAACAGCATAGGTTGTCCCAATTGCAGGCCAAAATACAACGAGCTGCTAAAGGAATACCTGAGGAGCAAATACGACGGCCTCTGCGAGACCTGCAAGAGCCGCTTCGAGAAGAACCCTCTTCGCATATTGGACTGCAAGGAAGAAAAGTGCAAGAGGATATGCGAGGGCGCACCTACCATTCTGGACTGTCTCTGCGACGAGTGCAGGGCGCACTTTGAAGAGCTGAAGGGCTGCCTCGACAGCGTGGGCATACAGTACAAGGTGGATCCCTTCATAGTGCGCGGGCTGGACTATTATACAAAGACCGTGTTCGAGATAATCGCAAACAGTGAGGGATATTCAGGAACGGTATGCGGCGGAGGCCGCTATGACGGGCTTCTGGAGCAGCTTGGCGGACCTAAGCTTCCCGGCATAGGCTTCGGCATGGGCATGGAAAGGCTGCTGCTCATAGCAGAGCTTTCGGGAGCGCAAATACCACAGCCACGCAACGTTGAGGTATATGTGGCGGCGATGGGCGAGGAGGCCCGCAAGGTGGGCTTCACACTTACCGCAAAGCTCCGCGGCAGCGGCATAAAGACCGAATTCGACCATGTAGGCAAGAGCTTCAAGGCACAGTTCAAGTACGCCAACAAGATAGACGCCAGATTCGTGGCTATCTTAGGCGACGAGGAGCTTGAACGGGGCGAGATAAAGCTCAAGGATATGGAAACAGGGGACGAGGGCTATGTTCCAATAGCCGCCCTTGGGAATAGAGTACAGCAAATTTTAAGATAAGAGAGGAAAAGTACAATGGCAGAACTGCTTCAGGGTTGGAAACGCACACACTACTGCGCAGAGCCTACTGTGGACGAGGTAGGCAAGGAAATGGTGCTCATGGGCTGGGCCGGAACATGGCGGAACCTGGGCTCCCTCATATTCATAGGCCTCCGCGACCGCACCGGCACCATGCAGGTGACCTTTAACGAGAGCGAGCTTCCTAAGGAAGTGTTTGAAAAGGCTGAAACCATCCGCAGCGAGTATGTCATCGCCGTAAAGGGCGTACTGGCAAGGCGCGATGAGAAGATGGTAAACAGAAACATGAAGACCGGCGAGCTGGAGCTTATTGCCAAGGAGTTGAAGATATTGGGCGTATCCGAGACTCCTCCCTTCTACATCGACGATAACGTGAATGCCGCCGAGCAGCTCCGCCTTAAGTATCGCTATCTGGATCTGCGCCGCCCCTGTATGCAGGCCAACCTTCTCATGCGCAGCAAGATAACCAGGATAGCTCACGAGTACTTCGCAGAGCAGGGTTTCATAGAGATAGAGACTCCTACCCTCTGCAAAAGCACCCCCGAGGGCGCCCGCGACTATCTGGTACCCAGCCGCGTTCAGCCCGGTAAGTTCTACGCTCTGCCCCAGAGCCCCCAGATATTCAAGCAGCTGCTCATGCTTTCCGGCTTTGACCGCTATATGCAGATAGCCCGCTGCTACCGCGACGAGGACCTGCGCGCAGACCGTCAGCCCGAGTTCACGCAGATCGACCTTGAGATGTCCTTCGTGGAGCAGGACGACGTAATGAACGTTCAGGAGGGCTTCATCAAGCGCCTGATGAAGGAAACTCTTGATGTAGACATTCAGCTTCCGCTGCCTCGCATAACCTGGCAGGAAGCCATGGACCGTTACGGCTCGGACAAGCCCGATACCCGTTTTGGCCTTGAATTCGTAAACGTAAGCGATATAGTGAAGGACTGCGGCTTCGGCGCATTTGCGGACGCAGTCAAGGGCGGCGGCTCCGTGCGCTGCATCAACGTAGAGGGCGGCGTGGAGCATTTTACCCGCAAGCAGATAGATGCGTTCGGCGATCTTGTAAAGACCTACCGCGCAAAGGGCCTCGCGTGGCTGAGTATGAAGCCCGAGGGAATTCAGTGCTCCTTCGCAAAGTTCCTCACCGAGGACCAGATAAAGGCCATACTGGAGCGCACTAACGCCAAGACCGGCGACATACTGTTCTTCGTTGCCGACGCAAAGGATACGGTAGTATATCAGGCTCTGGGCGCTCTGCGCCTTGTGCTGGGCCGCAGGCTAGGCCTCATGGACGATACCAAGTTCAACTTCCTGTGGGTAATAGAATTCCCCCAGTTCGAATGGAGCGAGGAGGACGGCAGGTACTACGCCATGCATCACCCCTTCACCTCGCCTATGGATGAAGATCTGGACCTGCTGGATACCGATCAGGGCAAGGTTCGCGCCAAAGCATACGATATCGTGCTCAACGGCAACGAGATTGGCGGCGGCTCCATACGTATCCACTCCCCCGAGGTACAGGAGAAGATGTTTGAGAAGCTGGGCTTTACCAAGGAAGAGGCCTGGGAGCGCTTCGGCTTCCTGATGGGTGCCTTCAAGTACGGCACTCCTCCTCACGGCGGCCTTGCATACGGCCTGGACAGGCTTGCAATGCTCATCACCAGGGCTTCCAGCATACGCGACGTCATAGCCTTCCCGAAGGTACAGACCGCGTCCTGCCTCATGTCCGGCTGCCCCGACGTAGTAGAGCAGGCACAGCTTGAGGAGCTGCATATAGAGACTGTTGCTGATAAGGAGTAAGCCATGGCGGGAGAAGAACTTCGCCAGACAGGCAAGGTGGTCGAGCTTAAGGGCAAGCTTGCTGTGGTACGCTTCCAGCGCAGCGACGCCTGCGGCCACTGCAACGCCTGCTTTCATTTCGGCTCAAATGAGGCGGATATAGAGATAGACAACTCCTGCGATGCCGGGGTAGGCGATATAGTGGCTATAGAGCTGCACAGCGGCAGCATGTTCAAGGCCAGCGCCATAGCTTACGGCATACCGCTCATAGGGCTTATGCTGGGCGTATTTATAGGCAGCAGGATAAGCAATATGTTCGCGGTAATCGGCGGCGTACTGCTCTGCTGCGGCACCTACTTTATACTCAAGGGCCTTGACCCCGCGTTTTCCAAAATGCGTGAGTTCAAACCCCGCATGATCGAGATAGTGGGTCACGAAGACGAGCAGCAGTAATTTAAAAAAACGATATTAAATAAAGCGCGGTGATTGCAATATTGCCGCGCTTTATTTATAATCAATTAGTATGCACAAATTGGAACCTTCAGGGGGTGAAGCCATGATACAGCTTGACATTATAAGAGAGGCCGCGCCCGACGTTGCAGAAGCGATGCTGAATGAACTTTTGCGGCAGAGGAGAAATATAGAGCTTATAGCCTCGGAAAATTTTGTGTCGCCTGCGGTGATGGCGGCAATGGGCAGCCATCTTACAAATAAATATGCCGAAGGGTATCCAGATAAGCGTTACTACGGCGGCTGCGAATATGTGGACGTAGTGGAGAATATCGCGCGGGACCGCGCCTGCCAGCTTTTCGGCGCGGAGCACGCCAACGTACAGCCCAACGGCGGCTCCAGCGCCAACTTCGCGGTATACTTCGCGCTGCTTCAGCCCGGTGATAAGGTGCTGGGCATGGATCTTTCCCACGGCGGCCACCTTACCCACGGAAGCCCGGTCAATATGTCCGGTCAATACTATACCTTCTATTCCTACGGCCTCGATCCCAAGACGGAGTGCATAGATTACGACGAGGTGCGAAAAAAGGCGCTCGATATAAGACCGAAGCTGATCATTGCGGGCGCGTCGGCGTACCCGCGTGAGATAGACTATAAGAAATTCCGCGAAATAGCCGATGAGGCGGGCGCCCTCCTCATGGTGGATATGGCGCATATCGCGGGCCTTGCGGCGGCGGGGCTGCATATGAATCCCGTACCGTATGCCGACGTTGTGACGACGACTACCCATAAGACGCTGCGCGGCCCAAGGGGCGGCATGATACTGTGCAAAAAAGAATTTGCCAACGCCATAGACAAGGCCATATTCCCCGGTACACAGGGCGGCCCGCTGATGCACGTTATCGCGGCGAAAGCGGTATGCTTTGAGGAAGCGCAAAAGCCCGAGTTCAGGGCATATCAACAGCGGGTGATAAACAACGCAAAGGCGCTGGAGGGAAGCCTGAAGGCGGAGGGCGTAAGGCTGGTATCAGGCGGTACGGACAACCATCTGCTTCTGCTGGATCTGGGATCGGACGGGCTTACGGGCAAGGAAGTCGAGCAGCTTCTGGACAGGGCCAACATAACCGTAAACAAGAACAGCGTACCCAACGAGACACGCAAGCCTGCTGTCACCAGCGGCATAAGGGTGGGAACACCTGCGGCTACCACAAGGGGACTTGATGAGGACGATTTTGTCATTGTGGGCAGGTTGATAGCTGACATAATAAAAAACGGGGAGGAAGCAGTGGAACGCGTCGCCGCAAAGGTGATGGAAATAACGGATAAATATCCGCTGTATCCCGGCGAATAGTATTTACGCCATGAACAGGCTCTGGACAAAAAATTACACCATAATAACCATAGGCAGCGTCGTATCCATGCTGGGAAACAGCATGGCCGGCTTTGCCATGAGCCTTTTCGTGCTGGACTATACCCAGTCCCCGCTGTATTACGCCATATATATGTTCCTGTATACGCTGCCACAGATAGCGGCGCCGGTGCTTGCCGGGCCGTTGATGGACAGGTTTTCCCGGCGCAGGACCATATATATGCTTGATTTCGCCTCAACTGCCATATATGCCCTGCTGGCGGGGCTGATGTACTTCGGGCTTTTCAGCTTCTGGGCATTTGCATCCATAACGTTCATAATCGGAACAATACACAGCGCCTATACTGTGGCCTTCGAAAGCTTTTACCCAATGCTGGTATCCGAGGGCAACTATATAAAGGCTTATTCGGTGCTGAGCACGCTCGAAACGCTGGTGCTGGTGATGATACCCGTATCCACCTTTTTATATAAGACGGTGGGAATGGTATGGCTGATGCTGATAAATTCCGCCTGCTTTTGCACCGCCGCCATATTCGAGACGCAGATAAGCGATGTGGAGGGCAAGAATGGGCAGAGTGGCTCAAAGTACACCTTCGGCGGCTATATGGAGGATATGAAGGAGGGTATGCGCTACCTCTGGACGGAAAAGGGCCTTTTGTATATAACCCTGTATTTCATATTCTGCTTTATGGCCACGGGCGCATCTAACGTTATAACGCTGCCTTACTTTAAAGCGGGGTACGCTGACGGCGAGTATATCTATATGTCGGTATGGGGCTTTATGGTGCTGGGACGGGTGCTGGGCGGAATGATGCATTACAGGCTGCATCTGCCGGAAGAGCATAAGTTCACAATAGCGGTGTTCGTATACGTTGTCATATCGGCCTTGGAGGGAACATATCTTTATCTCCCCCTCGCATTTATGCGGCTCTCCTGCTTCCTGCAGGGGGTGCTGGGGGTGACTTCCTATAATATCCGCATATCCTCTACCCAGTCGTATGTGCCGGATGACCGCAAGGGCAGATTCAACGGCACCTTCCTGATGCTGACCACCATAGGCTCCCTGCTGGGGCAGCTATTGGCCGGTATGCTCACAGAAATAATGCCGATGCGCGGGGTGCTGAGCCTGTTCATGGGCATAAGCGGCGCATCGGCAGTTATCATCATGGGAAAGGGAAGGAACGCGGTAAAGCCAATATACAATAAAAAACAGTAAGCCTGCGCTAAGACCGGCTGTTTTCATCCTTTGAAGCATCGGTGTTCTCGAGAGGGTGCTCGGCGTCGACTATAAGCTGGCGCTCACACTCGGGACAATGGCGTGGCACGCCTCCGCGGACCTTCATTAGCCGCGCCCCGCAGAAGGGGCAGCGGTAGAATATCAGCGCCTGACCGTAGCCGCCGGCTATGCACACTATTGCGATTATATATGCGGCGATAAGGCTCCTGTTCATGACGTAAAGCGCTATAAGTATGCCCAGCAGCGGCACTATTTTGAATATGTTATAGCTGAGCATGAGCCTGCTCTTGAGTTTATCCATATCCATCAGGCAAGACCTACCTTTCTGTATACCTTGCGGAGGGTCTTTCGTGCCTGAGCGGAAGCCTTTTCCGCGCCATCCGCCATTATTTTCTCAAGGTATGCTTTATCCGAAAGTATCTTCTTATATTCGTTTTGAACGGGTTCGAGTCCGGCTATTACGGCTTCGGCTACTTCGGTCTTGAGGCTGCCGTAGCCGAGCCCGTCGAAATGCTTCACCGCTTCGTCCATGGTGAGCCCCGTGAAGGAGGTGTATATGGAGAGCAGGTTGGATACGCCGGGCTTATTCTCGGGGTCGAACGCGATGAAGGTATCGCTATCGGTGACCGCGCGCTTGAACTTTTTCATTATGACGGAAGGATCGTCCATTATGGCCACAAAGCCGTTGGGGTTGGGATCGGACTTGCTCATCTTCATGGAAGGATCCTGAAGGCTCATAACGCGGGCGCCGAACTGGGGTATGAAGCCCTCGGGTATCTTGAAGGTCTCCCCATAGGCGTTGTTGAAGCGTATGGCTATATCCCGCGCGATCTCGATGTGCTGCTTCTGATCCGCGCCGACAGGCACAAGGTCGCTCTGATAAAGCAGTATGTCGCCTGCCATCAGCACCGGGTAGGTGAAAAGGCCGGCGTTTATATTGTCCGCGTGCTTTGCGGATTTATCCTTGAACTGCGTCATTCGGGAGAGCTCGCCCATATAGGTGTTGCAGCACAGCACCCAGTTAAGCTCGGCGTGCTCGTGAACGTGGGACTGCACAAACAATACGGATCTTTCGGGATCTATGCCGCAGGCCAGCAGCAGCGCCACAGTCTCGCCGGCGCGCCTTCTCAGGTCGGTGGGGTCCTGCCGCACCGTCAGGGCGTGAAGATTGGCGACGCAGTAGTAGCAGAGCCTGTCATCGGTCTGCAGGAGCTTCCAATTTTTGAGCGCACCAACATAATTGCCCAGAGTTGGTGAACCTGAGGGCTGTATGCCGCTGAGTACTGTCTTCTTTTCCTGTTCTGCCATTTTATTTATATAACCTCCATGATTTCACCTGTTAACATTAAAATATTATACTTTATTTGACTCGGGATAGCAACATTCCCTTGTTTGACCTTTTGCGCGATGCTACAATATAAAATACAAATAATCAAACTGGAGGCAAGCATGAGCCACCGCGCCCTTTACAGGCAATACCGGCCCGCCACATTCTCCGAGATGATAGGGCAGGAGCATATAACCACAATACTGAAAAACCAGGTGAAGTCCGGCACGACTGCCCATGCCTACCTTTTCGCGGGCACCCGGGGTACCGGCAAGACCAGCGCCGCGCGCATACTCGCAAGGGCGGTGAACTGCGAAGCGCCCGTAGATGGCGAGCCCTGCGGCTGCTGCCGCTCCTGCAAAATAAGCGCCGGGGAGTGCGCGGATATAATCGAGCTGGACGCTGCCAGCAACACCGGCGTGGACGATATGCGCGACATAATCGAAAAGGCGCGGTTCATGCCTCTTGAGCTGAAGCACAAGGTATACATAATCGACGAGGCGCACGCGCTTTCCGCCAACGCCTTTAACGCCCTGCTGAAAACGCTGGAGGAGCCGCCTCCCCACGTAACGTTCATACTGGCCACCACCGAGCCCCACAAGATACCTGCGACGATAATCTCCCGCTGCCAGAGAATGGATTTTCACCGGCTCGGCGTATCCGACATGGTCAAGCGCACCGAGGAGGTGCTTCAGCGCGAAAACGCCCATATAGAGCGCGACGGCCTGCTGGCCATAGCCCGAGCTGCCGAGGGCGGCATGCGTGACTGCCTCTCCCTGGCGGACCAGTGCCTGTCATTTTGCGGCAATAAAGTCAGCACACAGGACGTTTACAGCGTGCTGGGCAGCATGGAGGATGGCTTTCTTTTCGACATGGCGGAGGCCGTACTTTCCAGCGACCCGGCAAGGGCGCTGGAGCTGTTGGATCAGGTAGTTCGGGATGGCCGTGATTTGAAGGTGTTTTTACATGACCTGACGCAGCACATGCGTTCGCTGCTTTTGACGAAGCTTTGCGGCCATTGCAGCGATATACTGGACTGCACCGAGGACTCTATGAAGCGGTACGAGGAGCAGGCAAAGGAAGCAGGCGAAACGCGGCTTTTAAGATGCAGCGAGCTGCTGTTGCAGGCCGAGGGCAGGCTTCGGACAGTTACAATGCCGAGGGCGCTTATAGAAAGCACGCTTGTGCGCATATCCCGGCCCGAGGAAAAGCGCACCATGGACGACCTTATGGAGCGCATCGAGGTTCTCGAGCGGCAGGTACGGGAAGGGGCGCCCCGGCGCACAGCAATTGCCGAGCCGATACCTATCGGGGAAAAGCCTGACGCCGATGAGTATCCCTGCGACTACGGCTTTGAGGAGCCGCCGGAACCCGAAGATGTGCCGCCCTTTGATATTGACGAGCCAATAAGGACTGCGCCTGCGTCAAAGCCGGAGAAGCAAAGCCCCGCACATCCGGCAAAACCGGCAGAGACGGCGGGCAGCATGTCCCCGCAGAAGCTGTGGAAGGCTATACTGGATAAGCTTGGAGAGACGGAGCGCACCATGGCGGTTTCCGGAATGTACGGCAAGGGAAGCGCCATAAACGGCAATGTGCTGGAGGTGGCTTTTGAGAGCGAAATAATATATCGCATGATGAGCGCGCCGGGAGCGCTGGAGAAGGTCAACGGAGCGGCAGATAAGGTGGCGCCAGGGTATACGGTGCGTATGACGCACAGCTCCGGCGGGGACGATATAGAGAGCACCGGCAGGGCGTTGTTTGGCAGCAACTTCAGGATAGAGAACTGATAAGCAACAAAAAATCAGCCATTTGCGGTGCGAATATTAAAAAAACGTGTCGCAAATGTGGAAAATAGCTTTTAAATTACCTATTATGCGGCGCTGCGTTGAACAGGGCCGCAAATTATGTTATACTGTTATACAAGTAAAATCCCGGAGGTATGTTGATGGCAAAGGGCGGTTTCCCCGGAATGGGCGGGGCGAATATGCAGCAGCTGATGAAGCAGGCGCAGAAGATGCAGCAGGATATGCAGCGCATGCAGCAGGAACTCCAGACCCGCGAGTTTACGGCTACCGTAGGCGGCGGCGCGGTCAGGGCTACGGCATACGGCAGCAAGGTGATAAAGTCTATCGAGATAGACCCTGCCTGCGTGGATCCGGATGATGTTGAGATGCTTCAGGACCTGGTGCTGTCCGCCGTCAACGAGGCCATGCGCATGGCGGAGGAAGCCACGAATTCCGAGGTCAGCAAGCTTACTGGCGGAATGGGATTGGGCTTCTAAAAACATATGGCAGACCCAATAAGCAATCTGGTCTCCCAGCTTTGCAGATTGCCCGGCGTAGGTACCAAGAGCGCACAGCGCCTCGCCTACTTTATACTGGACATGCCCGAGAGCGAAGCACGCGAGATAGCAAAGGCCATAAACGACGCAAGGGACAAGATACACCACTGTCCCGTTTGTGGCAACTACACCGATACGGATCCCTGTGCCATATGCCGCGACGCCAGCCGCAAGACCGGTGTAATATGCGTGGTTAGGGACGCAAGGGATGTGGTAGCCATGGAAAAGATGCGGGAATTCCGCGGCACATACCATGTGCTGGGCGGGACGATATCCCCAATGGATGGCATTGGCCCGGACGATATACGCATAAAGGAACTTTTGCAGCGTATAGATGAAGGCGGGGTAAGCGAAGTGATACTGGCTACCAATCCGGACGTAGAGGGGGAAGCCACTGCGGTGTATATATCCAAGCTGCTCAAGCAGCGTGGGGTGAAAGCCACGAGGATAGCCCACGGTATACCCATCGGCGGAAATCTTGAATACGTGGACGAAATGACATTGCTGAAGGCAATGGAAGGCAGAAGGGAAATGTAAAGAATTTTTTAAAAAATTTGCAACCTTTTGGACGCCTGAAGCGTCTTATACTATAGAGCGAAGAAAACACCCACATCACCCGAAAGGAGAGGTAAAGATGAAGCGCATAACCGCACTGTCCACCATTGCTGTTGCCGTGATAGCACTTATTATAGGCCGCACATTCTCGGCAAGCGTAATGAGCAACGACCGCGTCATGGCGGACGTGCGTCAGAGTTATCGCAGCGCCTCACTGGTGGTGTCGGGTGAATGCATACAAAAGATAAATTCCGGCGACAATGCCCAGAGCCGCATTCTCATAGATGAGGTAATAGCCGGAAACGCCGGCAAAGGCTCCAAGATACTTGTAAAGGGCAGCTATACCGTAGGCGAAAAGTATCTGCTCTATCTTACGGAGGGCAACGATGTGCAGTATGCCGAGGACGAGGCAGACTATTGCTCCACCTCCGCGGATAACTTTGTGATCCGGGACGGAAATGTGGAATACGGCGGCTCGCGGATAAAGATCAGCGAGTTCAAAAAGGAAATGGACGCAATCTCAAGGGTCATCACTGCGCCTTCAAAGAACTACTACTACAATGATATCAGATCGCTTGTAAACGCCTCGGAGAATATATTCATAGGCCGTGTAAACAGCGCGTCTCATATGCGCAGCACCAAATTCCGCACCCAGGACGGCGGAAGCACAGTCGAAAAGAAGGCGCCATCCGCAAATCTTACCATCAGTGTATACGGAAACATAAAAGGCGATATAGGCTACGGTCAGGAAATAAATCTGGTATATGTTCCTTCAGCCAGCGAAAACATGACGGATGCCGGCACCCTCCAGCCCAAGCCGGTGAACGCCGACAAAGCGGTAAAGCTTTCCGAGGGCGATACCTACCTGTTCTTCCTTGCGGAGGATCCTGACCCCAAGCAGGATCACTGCTTCCCGGTAAACTCCATACAGGGTTGGATAAAGGTAGAAAATGATAAGCTGACCGTGTCCGATGAGAACGGCGTTGCGAGGGGATACACAGACCTCTCTCAGCTGGCAGCCGATATAAACAAAGTAAAATAAAAATCAGACGATAGCAAAGCAGTCCCCGCTTTATGGCGGGGACTGCCTCAGTCTGTCAAAAAACCCCAGGGTTGATAAGGGGCCGCAGCCCCTTATGTTTAATCCGGCTCTGACGACATGTGCGTCAGAACGGATGAAAACCCAGAGGTTTTCGTACTTTGCGGATTTTGCCGCCCGGAGGCCCGCCGCAGCGGGTCAGTTCCGGCCCGTTTCCCGGGGCGGAACCTCATGTTTTTTGCGAGAGGCAAAACCCGTAAAACTCAAAAAAGTGGCGTTCAGCCACTTTTTTGACACTCTGAGCAGTCCCCGCCATAAGGCGGGGACTGCTTTATGTATAAATGCGGCCGGCGCGTTAAGCTTAGCCCTGCTTTGAGCTTTCCTCACAAAGCTCATCCAGCGCCTGCTGGGCCTGCTCCCACTGGGAATAGAGGGCATCGATCTCGGCCTGCTTGTCGTCTGCCTTTTTTGCAAGTTCTGCGGATTTTACATAGTCCGATGCTACCGCCGGTGATGCGAGCTTTTGATTTATGTCTTCAAGCTCCTGCTCAGCGGCCGCTATGCGCTCCTCTGCTCGGCGGACAGCGCCCGCCGCCCGGTTCAGTATACTCTGGCGCTCCTTTTGAGCCTTGTAGCTGTTGGGCTTTTCCGCCTTGGGGGAGGCAGCTTCAGCTGAGGGCTGAGGCCTTCGCGCAATTGCTTCAAGGTAATCGTCATAGCCGCCTATGTATTCAGTAAGTCCGTCTTCCTCCATGTAGAGTATGCGGTCCGCCATGCGGTTGACCAGGTATCTGTCGTGGGTGATTATGAGCATGGTACCCTCGTAATCCTCCAAAGCGGCCTCAAGAGCCTCCCGGGAGGATATGTCAAGATGGTTGGTAGGCTCATCGAGCAGCAGCAGGTTGGCCCCTGAAAGCATAAGCTTGAGAAGCTGTATGCGTGCCTTCTCGCCGCCGGAAAGGGCGCCTATCTCGTTGAATACCTCGTCGCCGCGAATGAGGAACGCCGCCAGGGCGGAACGGACTTGGGTAAGGTCCATTCTTGGGTAGGCGTTGTGTATTTCCGCAAGTGCGGTGCTGCTGGGATCAAGGGAGGTCATGGTCTGCTCGTAGTAGCCGGGCTGCACCTTTGCGCCCAGACGCACAGTGCCGGAATCCTGCCTTTCAAGGCCCATTATTATCTTCATGAGGGTGGTCTTGCCGCAGCCGTTGGGCCCCAGCAGGAATACACGTTCTCCCTTGCGGATATGCATGGAGGCGTTTTTGAACACCGGCTTATCATAGGACTTGCTCAGCTCTTCGCACATAAGCACATCGTTGCCGCCTACTTCCCTCGCGGTGAACTTGAAATGTATGGAGGAGGTGTCCTTTTCGGGAGCTACCAGCTCTGCCTTCAGCCGTTCTATCTGCTTGAGCTTCGCCTCGGCGGTAATGAAATTGTGAGCCTGGCCCCAGCGGCGCTGCTGCTCTACAACGCCTTCGAGGCGGTGTATTTCTTTCTTCTGATTGGCATAGTGCCTGCGCAGTATTTCGTTGCGGGTGCTCATCAGCTCAACGTGGCGGGAATAGTTGCCGTTGGTTGCGGTGAGCTTGCCGTTTTTTATTTCAAGGGTGCGGTTTGTCACTCTGTCCAGAAAGTACCTGTCGTGGGATATGACTATAAACGCCCCTGAGTAGCTCTTGAGAAAATCCTCAAGCCAGGTGACGCTTTGTATGTCAAGGTGATTGGTAGGCTCGTCAAGCAGCAGCAGTTCCGCGCCGGAGAGCAGCAGCTTTGCCAGCTGGGCCTTGTTGCGCTCTCCGCCGCTCATGTCGCTGAGAGGCTTGGCGAATTCGCTTTCGGTAAAGCCGAGACCCAGGAGAGTGCTGCGTACCCTGCTCCTGAAGGTCAGGCCGCCCTCCCGCTCGTACCGTTCGTTGAGGGATTGCTGATGGGAAATAAGAGAGGATACGTCGCTGCCGCCATTGGATATTTCCTCGGAAATACGCTCAAGCTCCTGCTCTATACGTATGAGGTGGTCAAATGCCGCTACTGTGGATTGGTACAGCGTATCCGAGGTGTTCTCCACGTTTTGACGCATGAATCCCATGCGGGCGCCCTTATGTTTCATCACGGAGCCGGTGTCAGGTGCTTCCTCGCCTGTGAGTATGCGAAAAAGGGTAGTTTTGCCGCACCCGTTTACCCCTACCAGGCCCATCTTGTCCCGGGGGGCTATCTCAAAGCTTACCCCGTCGAAGAGAAGACGGGCGGAATAGCTCTTGCTTATGCCGCTTGCGGCTAATAGTGCCATGGTAAAATACAGTTCCTTTGCCGAAATATTGGATCGAATTATATTTTACACTAATATTACTGCTATTGCCATACGGTTTTTACGCCTAAAGGGACAGCGAAGCATATTGTTCATTGGACAAAATATGCCAGCATGCGCTATAATTATCAAGTATGGAAGCTACTAATGATTTGCGGAAAAACCAAAGGAAAAACAGACAGGATAGGCGCCCCATGATGAAGCGGCTCAGAATACCGCTCCTTACTGCGGGAGGCGTTGTGCTGTGCGCTTTTGTGCTGATACCCATGGCCTTTGATACCCTCGACATAGGACCGGAGATAGTGGAAGTATCCAAGTCCATGCTTCATATGCCAAGCCCCACCCCGACGGCGGAGGTGGCGGAGAACTTTGCCATTACGGCAGCTGCGCCTAAGGATGCAGCGGAGGCTCCCTCAAAGTACCGGCTGCTGAAGCTCGGCGATACAGACCCTGTGGTGGCGGACATACATGAGAGGCTGGCGGAGCTGCAGTATATGGACGGCGATGAACCCTCGGAGTATTTTGGAGAGCCTATTGAGGCGGCGCTGAAGCGTTTTCAGCGCATACACCACATGAAAGAGACGGGCGAGGCGGACGAGCTGACCCAGGAGATGCTCTTCTCGGATAAGGCCGCCATGTATAAGCTTCAGCAGGGCGATGAGGGCGAGGATGTGGAGTCCCTTCAGGAGCGCTTGCAGGATTTGGGCTACGAGGTGGAAAAGACCAACGGCTACTTTGGCGTGGCCACGGTAAAGGCGCTCTCCTCCTTTCAGAAAAAGAACAAGCTTGATGCCACCGGCGTTATGGATACCGACACGGCGGATATACTTTACTCAAACAATGCAAGGCCCAAGGTGGATCCAACCCCTTCGCCTACGCCTAAGCCCAGAGCCACTCCTACGGCCAAGCCGGCGAAAACGCCTAAGATCAGCGCTACGCCCAAGGTTGGGGGCGATAGCATAGGTACTACCAAGACGGCCGACCCCGGCACTCAGCCCGAAAGCACCCCAAAGACAGGCGGAGGCGGCAGCGTTTCCGCCGCTACCGGCAGTGTGGACGGATTTATTGCCACGGCTATGGCGCAGCAGGGAAAGCCCTATATCACGGCGGACGAGGGCCCGGACAGCTTCGATTGCAGCGGTCTCGTATACTACTGCCTCGTCAACAACGGCGTAAAGGTGGGCCGGATGAGCGCAAAGAGCTATGCCGTAATAGACAGCTGGGAAACTGTTTATTCTACGAGCGACCTGCGTCCCGGCGACCTGCTGTTCTTCTGGAACAGCGGCAGAACGCGCATTTATCATACCGGAATATGGCTGGGAGGCGGAAAATACATACATGCCTCTTCCTCTGCGGGGCAGGTAGTGGTCAGCGGCTGGAGCGACTGGGCTAAAAACAGCTTCAGCCACGGCAAGAGGGTATACTAAATTAAAAATATCAAGGAGGAGAATGGCTATGAACAGAGAAGAGGCATACGAGCTTTTGCACAAGTACATGAAGGGCGAGAACTACATTCAGCATTCCATGGCAGTTGAAGCCATAATGCGGGGCCTGGCCAAGCGCCTTGCGCCTGAGGACGTAGAGTATTGGGGCATCGCCGGCCTTTTGCACGACCTTGATGAGGAGCAGTGCGACTGGCGCAACCACCCGGAGGTACACGGCCCCACCAGCGTGAATATACTGCATGAGAACGGCGTGAACGACCCTGTGCTTGAGGGGGCGATAATGGCTCACAACCCTCTTTGCGGAAAAAAGGCGGGTACCACAATAGAATACGCTCTGCTGGCGGCAGACCCAATGAGCGGCTTCTGCAAGTCTGTGGCGCAGATATACCCGGATAAAAAGATTGCCAGCGTAAAGCACAAGAGCGTTGTAAAACGCTTCAAGGAGGTGCGCTTTGCCGCGGGAGCGAACCGGGAATACATGAACGCCATAGTTAATACGGGCCTTACACTGGACGACCTAATAGATGTTGCGCTGGAGGAGATGACCGCCATAGCGGATAAGCTCGGCCTGTAAACAAAAAGCCCCAGATAGCTAAAAATAAAGGCAGCGAATATAAATCGCTGCTTTTTTATGTGCTTTTTTTGTTTTAATCCTCATCATCAGCGTCGAGATTCTCTATGGCGTATTGCAGGCACTGAATCACCAGAGCGTTGAGGGATAGATTGTGCTTGCACGCCAGCTTGTCAAGATAATCCATCATGTCGGCGGGCATGCGGAAGGTCTTGGTGACAGTATCGCTCGATGGTGCGGGTTTGATCTTAAATGACATAGCAATATCCTTTCCCTTGCCTTTCAATTATATTTTGCATTGTAACGCCCAATAATTAAACAAAGAAATTGCGTGCTAATTGCAAGAAACGACACAAAAGGACATTGCTCGTCATTTTTTGCTTGCAAAAATAATTGCAAATAGATTGCATGTGTGGTAGCATGTAAATAACGGTGAGAAAACACGTTCAATATTAACAATAACGTTATGATGGGAGTGTACTATGAAAAAATTACTTGCGATTCTCTTAGCGCTGATCATGATGCTGGCGGTGGTACCGGCGATGGCGGCTGCTGCTCCGGAAAAATGGGATATTTCCAAGTCAAAGACCGCCACAAACCTTGATGCAAATTATGAGTCTAAGGTTACACTGTCTTTACCCAGTGCAGAGGAACCTCTTGTATCCGATATAGTATTTGTTCTGGATAAATCAACCAGCGCACAATTGGAACAACAGGCTCTTGATATGCTCGGAAAGTTAAAGGTGCATGTTGAAGAAACAGGTGCTACCGTGAAGGTGGGCGTGGTAATCTTTAATAAGGTAGCGAATGTAGCGAATGATGGCAAATTCTTCAACTTGGCTACAGAGTATGATGGTATCGAAGCGGCTATTAAACAGGAGGTAAAGAGCGGTACAAATACCCATGCGGGTCTGCTGGCTGGCAAAAAGATGCTTGACGATGATAAATCCGTGGAAAACAACCGCAAATATCTGATCTTTGTCAGCGACGGCATCACCTATATGTATAATGCTGAGCCGACTGTCACCGCATGGAGCTTTTGGGGTGATGAATGGAAAAACTGGGCCGGACCCGATAACTGGAATTCAAAATATGGAAACAATAATCCTCCTACCGACTGGGATGCTTGGCTGATCAATGTTGGCAATCAGATCAAGGCTCAGGGAACTGAATATGAGTATTCCTATAATGGTACAGCAACAAAGTCTACTCCGCAGGATGATACTTTCAAGAATTACGCAAACTCCATCGATAAGGCTCTGTATTTGACCAATGAGGTATATCAGGAGGCAAAGGAAGCAGGATATAACTGTTATGCCATGACGGCCGACAGCGGCGCGGACACGACTTATCCCTGGGGCCCCAGCTTTATGAATTATCTGGCAGGCGGTAAGATGGTTGATTTCAGTGAAATAAGGAATAATATCCTGTATCTTGTGGGCCCGGGTTCTACCGTAACCGATAGGATGGGGAAAACTGCCGATTACGATTTTGATTTTATTAACAGCGCGGCTAATCTTTCCCTAAAGGTTGGCGAAACATCATATGCGGTATCCGCTAAGACTGAGAGCCTTAATGAGCATGAAACGGCGCGCTACCTGTTTACATCGGACGGTGTTGTGGCGGCAAATCAGGCGGAGGCACCTTTCGTACTCCACTATTATGCTAAGGGAACTGACGGTGCGAGCGACGAGTGCTTTGTATGGGATATCAACGTCCCGGTCTCCAATTTTGCGCCAGTACAGCTTACCTACGCAGTCAAGCTGACCAATCCCAAGACCGCTTCGGGCACATATGGTACTTATGATAAGGATGGCTCTAAGAATTACGAAGGGTTGTATACCAATAACTCCGCCGTATTGATTCCCAAGAACAGCAGCGGCGATACGGGCGCGGATGAAACCTTCAACAAGCCCACGGTTTCCTATACCGTTTCCGGCGGAGGTGGCGGCCATACCCATTATGACCCCACTCCCTCCGTCCCCGTGGTGGTCGTAGTGCCTCCCAAGACCGGCGATATGACGATATGGCAGAGCATACTGCACTTCTTAGGGATAAGGTAAGCAAATAGCGGAATGAATAAGCCCCCGGCTGCGGCCGGGGGCGATTTTTTGTATCGGGCTTATATCAGGAGCATCCTGTCGTTATTCAGCGCCTTGCCGGATATTTCCTTGAAGCGCAGCAGCAGGTCGGCAACCTCTAACACCTCGCGCTCCGCGCCGGATACGTCCATTACCACGCGGCCCGCGTCCATCATTATGGTGCGGCTGCCCAGCTCCAGGGCGGACTGCATATTGTGCGTTACCATAAGGCAGGTCAGGCCGTTTTCCTCTACTATGGAGGTGGTCAGCGACAGTATCTTTTCCGCCGCGCCGGGGTCAAGGGCTGCCGTGTGCTCATCCAGCAGCAGCAGCATGGGCGGGTTTATGGTGGCCATCATAAGCGTAAGCGCCTGCCGCTGCCCGCCTGAGAGCAGCCCCACCGGCTGCTGCATCCTGTCCTCAAGGCCCATGTTGAGCATGGCTACCCTGTCGCGAAGCGCCGCCCTGTCGGCCCTGGAAAGGCGGCTGAGCCAGCCGCCCATGCCGGAGGCTAAAGCGAGGTTTTCCTCTATGGTCATGCCGGGGGCGGTGCCGCGCATGGGATCCTGAAACAGCCTGCCTATATGCTTTGCCCTGATGTGCTCAGGCATGAGGGTGATGTCATAGCCTGCCATGGTTATGGTGCCGCTATCGGCTATGAAGCTGCCGGCAATGGCGTTGAGCAGGGTGGATTTGCCCGCGCCGTTGGCGCCTATTATAGTGATGAAATCGCCCTTTTCCACATTGAGGGAGAGGTCGTTGAGCACCAGCTTCTCGTTTGGCGTGCCCGGGTTGAAGGACTTTGAAATGTGGGAAATGTTAAGCATCAGGCAGCCCTCCTTCCGTTGCGCTGGGCAAGCTTGCGCTTATACAGCGGAAGCTGCTCCTTGAGGTAGGGTATGGATATTGCCGCCACGACTATGACTGAGGATACCAGCTTCAGCATGAAGGCGGGCATATTGAAGCGCAATGCAACGGTGTAAACCAGCCGGAATACGAAGGCGCCGATTACCATACCGAATATGCGCAGCGGCATCTTGCGCCTGCCCATGAAAACATTGCCTATGAGCAGCGAAGCGAGGGCTATAGTTACCATGCCGGAGCCTATGTCGATGTTTACCGACTTCTGGGACTGAGCCAGCAGGCAGCCGGACAGCGCCGTAAAGCTGTTTGCCACGCAAAGCCCGACTATGGTGGTAAAGGCGGGGTTGATGGAGGAGGAGCGCACCATGTCCGGGTTGTTGCCTGTGGCCCGTATGGCGAGGCCAAGGCGGGTACGGAGGAACAGGCCGAGAATAACGGCTATTGCAAGCACCGCGATGACTATAACGAACAGCTTGTACTGGCTGCCCAGAATTCCGCCGCTCAGCATATCCTTAGCTCTTGTGAACACCGTCTCCGTCTTGTTCATGTTCAGTATAGAGGAGCCCCCCATAACGCCTATATTGACGGAATACAGCGCGGTGTTGACGATTATGCCAGAAAGAAGGCTGTTCACGCCCATTTTGGTCTGTAAAATGGCCGTAATAAAGCCGGACGCCACGCCGGAGAGCATGGCGGCGGGAATGGAAAGGTAGGGGTGCCCGGATATGGCGACAGCCGCGCCTACCACTGCGCCCAGCGTGAAGCAGCCGTCCGTGGAAAGGTCGCAGACGTTGAGCATGGAGTAGCTGAGGAACAGCGCCAGTACCGTAAGTGAGGATATGAGCCCCAGTTCAAGGGCGGTCTGTACAAGGCCAAGGGCCGAACTCAGTGACATTGCAATAAGCCTTTCTTACTATTCTATATATATTATCAGTTGAGCTCGTCGAAGCTTTCGGCGGTAACTATGCTCTGAACCTTGGTGCAGAAGGGAGCGAAGGCCTTTTCAATATCGTCGAACTTGTAGCCAAGCTTTTCGCAGGTCTCTGTATTTACGGTAGCGCAGCCGTTGTCAAAGGTGCGAACGGGAAGCTCGGCCGGCTTTTTGCCTTCCAGAGCTACTTCGGCTACCATATTGGCGGTTTCAACGCCCAGGTTTGCGTAGTCCACGCCGTAGCCGAGGAATGCGCCGTTGAGGGCGAAGGAGTCCGCACCGGTGTAGTGGGGTATTCCGGCGTCGGAGAGCAGCTCGCAGATGCTGAGCTCGGCCTTCATTATGGTGTTGTCGGTAGGGGTAAATACCGCGTCAACGCCGTCGGCTATCAGGGACTGTACAGCCAGCACAACCTCATCAACTGTGGTGCCGGTGTAATCTGAGTATGCCACGCCGCGGGCATCCAGATCGGACTTGGCGGCGGCGATGGGGGTTGCGGAGGAATCCTGACCTATGTCGTACAGCAGACCTACCTTAGCGGTATCCGGCTTTGCAGCGAACATCAGATTTATTACAGCAGCGGTGTCAAGGTAGTCGGAGGTTCCTGTAACGTTGCTGCCGGGAGCCTCAAGAGATTCCACGATGCCGGTAGATACGGGGTCGGATACGGCGGCGAATACTACGGGTATCTGGTTATCCTCGGTGGCAGCCTGCATAGCCATGGCAACCGGGGTGGCAACGCCTACCATTATATCAACGCCGTCGGCGATGAAGTTGGATATTATCTGGTTCATAAGGTTGGCGTCAGCGTTGCAGTTGTCGTAGGATACGTTGAAGGTGACGCCATTTTCTTCGCCTATCTCCTTGAGGCGGGACTGTATGTTGTCCACGATCTGGTTAAGAGAAGCGTCGTCAACGTAGTTGCAGATACCGACCTTTACTTCCTTGCCGGCTTCTGTCCCGGAGGGAGCCTTGCCGCAGGCGGTGAGGCAGCTGAGTGCGATAAGTACGGTGAGTGCCAGTGCGATGATCTTCTTCATTTTGTTTTCCTTCCTTTCATAAGCTTGAAGCTTTAAAATTTTTAAAATAAAAACTCCCGTCACAGCAATTAAACACTGCTGGGACAGGAGTGATATTCCTGCGGTGCCACCCGGCTTGACGCGAACTGCGCCCACTTTGCGCGTACTATATAATACGCTGGCCTTTGTTTACGGAGAGCCTTGCTCCGTCTCACATACTCCAGGGCTTATGCCCTGTTTCCGGTCGCCCTCAGAAGTCCATTCGATCCTGTCTTATTCTGCCGCGATCGCACCTCCCGCGGCTCTCTGAAGGAACAGCTTCAGAATCTACTTACTCTTCTTCAACGGTTTTTTGCATTGTAGCACCAGGAAAGGCGGCTGTCAAGAATTTTATCAAAATTTGTTTTCAAAACAGCCATGGAATATACGGCGCAATAATGGTATGATATAGCATATGAAATATATGAGAGGGCGGTTACGCATATGCGCTTTGTAGGCAATGCATTATGGTTTTTATTTGCAGGGCTCTGGCTTGGTTTGGGCTGGGTGCTGGCAGGGCTGCTCTGGTGCATAACCATAATAGGCATACCCTGGGGCGTACAGTGCTTCAAGTTTGCCAAGCTTCTGTTCTGCCCCTTTGGCAAGGACGTGCGGTTTGGGGGCGGCCTCGGTTCGCTTATACTCAATATAATATGGCTCTGCGTAAGCGGCCTGCCCCTCTGCGTTGAGGCGGTGCTCATAGGCTGCATACTATGCATCACCATAGTTGGCATACCTTTCGGCAAGCAGTGCTTCAAGTACGCCAAGCTGGCCTTAATGCCATTTGGTGCGGATATAGTAAAGACCTGATACGGTATTCAAGGATAATTGTTGATCATGGACAATACAGACAACATGCTTTTGCTGATCCTCAACCCCGAGGCGGGGCTGAGGTACGCAAGAAAGTTCCTTCCCGAGATAATAGCGCTGTTTACCGATTACGGCTATCAGTGCCTTGTATTCGTTACCGAAAAACGGGGGGACGCGACCGAATTCGTTAAAAAATACGGCGAAAGGGTCAAATGCATAGTGAGCATAGGCGGAGACGGCACCTTCAACGAGACCGTCACCGGCGTCATGCAGGCGGGCCTCAATATACCGGTGGGCTACATACCCGCCGGCAGCACAAACGACTTTGCCAACAGTCTGCACCTTCCTTCGGATATTATGAATGCGGCGAAGAATATAATGGAGGGAGAGCCTGTATCCATAGACGTCGGCAGGTTCCAACAGAGGTATTTTACCTACGTGGCTTCTTTCGGCGCGTTTACACGGGCATCCTACGAGACGCCGCAAAACGTGAAGAACGCCCTGGGGCATCTCGCTTATATACTGGAGGGCATGAAGAGCCTCGCCAGTATTCGCCCGGAGCACGTGAAGCTGATAGCTGACGGCAGGACGTACGAGAGAGAGCTGCTCTTTGGCGCCGTGAGCAACTCTACCTCCCTTGGGGGTGTGCTGACGCTGGATCCCGATGTGGTGGATATGAACGACGGCAAGTTTGAGATAATGCTTGTGCATATGCCAAATTCCGCCATAGAGCTCAACGAGATACTTACCGCCATAGCCAGCAAGCAGTATGAGTGCAGCATGATAGATTTCATACGCACAGAAAGGGCGGAGATATTCGCAAGTCCGGATATGGACTGGTCGCTGGACGGCGAGCACCAGAAGGGCAGCGAGCACATAGTCATAGAAAACATACACGACGCATTGAGGATACTGACCAAAGAGACCCTTGGCGGCGAAAAGTAAATACCAACACAGAAAAACACCCGTCAGGGTGTTTTTGCACAGAGTGTCAAAAAAGTGGCTGAACGCCACTTTTTTGAGTTTTCTCATTCGGTGCTTGCGCCTATGGCGCGGCCAGCACCTCATGCAGGGAAAGCCTTGCTACGCAAGCGCCTTTTGCGGATTTGCCGCACATGTCGCCAAATCCGAATAAAGCCATAAGGGGCTGCGGCCCCTTATCAACCCCGGGGTTTTTTGACAGGCTGAGCAAAAACACCCGTCAGGGTGTTTTTGCATGTTTTTGCATGTTCTTAATTTACTTCAGCAGCTTATCCATCAGGCGGAAACAGGGGGGGCAGGTGATAGCGTCCTAATATATCGGATTCGCCGGCAAATTTCTTGTTGCGGATATCCGCCATGGCGCCGGAGTGGCAATTGAACAGCTTCATAAAATGCAGCCTGCCTTTATCATTTAATGTGGTACAGCCACTTTACCCTGCGGTAATAGAAGAAGAAAGCTACGTCCGTCACTATCCATGATATTGGATAGGCGAGGCATACGTTGAGCATGGTGTGGTGGGCTTTGTACACGGTGGCTATCCACACTACCCTCAGCAGGCATACTCCGAGACCTATTATTATTACCGGGACTATCGCGTCGCCCATGCCGCGAAGGATGCCCGAGATTATTTCTATATATGTCCAGGTAAAATACAGCGGTACCATATAGAGCATCATCTGCCATGCCTGGGCAAGGACCTCCGCGTCGTCGTTGAATAAGGGCAGCAGGAATCTGCCGAAGCCCAAAAGAACGGCGCTGAACAGTAACGTTATACCCATGAACAGTTTCAGGCTGAGTTTTTCGCAGCCGTGCACACGGTCCATGCGTCCCGCCCCGTAATTTTGCGCGGTGAAGTTCATTACGGCTATGCCGGCGGCGTTGCTGCATGCCCAGTAGAATCCATCCAGCTTGCCCGTGAGGGACCATGCGGCTACAGTAGCAGTGCCTAGAAGGTTTACGGCCACCTGGATTATCATGTTGGAAATTGCATACATTGAGGACTGGAGCCCAGAAGGTATACCTATGCGCAGCATACGGCCCAGAAGATAGCGGTCGATGCATATGCCCTTTACGGTTATGCGGTATGCCTCGGTGCTTCGCATCAGCTTAGCGGTAGCGAGCACCGCGCTGAGTATCTGAGAGACGATGGTGGCTATTGCAGCGCCGGCTACGCCCATCTTGAAAATTGCTACCAAAAGCAGGTCGAGGAATATGTTGACTATACAGCAGATTGAGAGGTATATGAAGGGGCTTCTGGAATCGCCTACCGCATTAAACACACCCGCCTCTATATTGTAAAGAAGCTGAGCGGTCACGCCGAGAAAAACTATGCGAAGGTACGTTGTGGCTTCGGATATGGTATCCGCCGGGGTCTGCAATACGCGCAGAAAAAACGGCGCAAATATAATACCCACTACAGTCAGCACTATACCGGATATTATACAGAAAGCTACTGCGGTGCCCGTGGCCTTTTGTATGGATTCCTCATCCTTCGCGCCGAAAAGCTGGGCTATTACTACCGTGGAGCCGCCGGAGAGCGCCACAAAGAAGCCTATGAGCAGGTTGGTTATATTGGCGGCGCTTCCGCCTACGGCGGCTAGTGCAATCGTACCTACGAATTTGCCTACGACTATGGCGTCGGCAGCGTTATAAAGCTGTTGGAAAAGGGTACCCGCAGCTATGGGCAGAAAAAAACTTATAAGCTTTCTGCCGATACTTCCTTCGGTAAGGTCATTTTTACCATTATTCATTTTGATAAACCTCACAAATAAGCTAAAATGGCAAAATAAAGCATACATCAGAAGCAGAATAAAAGCAACTGATTTAATTATCGGTTTTGTTTTGGTGAGGTATCAGCGGTATATCCTGCCGACAAGCCAGTTTACGGTGGTGGCTGGCAGCAGCTTGTTGATAAGGGTAAAAAGCTTATATTGTGCTCCTACGGTGTACAGCGCCCGGCATTTCTTGGCGTTTGCCGCCTTGAGTATGACTTTTGCCACGGCCTCCGGGGCCATGCCGTTCTGTTCATCGTGCTCCATCACGGCCACAGCGCGGTCGAGGGATTTATATATATGGCTTCCGGCGTGAGATTTTTTCCTTGCGGCGGTGAAGCCTGTACGAATGTCCCCGGGCTGCACAGCGCAGACCTGTATGCCGAAGGGACGGACTTCATTGCGAAGGGCAAGTGTCAGGGAGTTTATAGCTGCCTTAGCCGCGGAATAGAAGGACTGGTAGGGTATGGCTATGGGCGCGGCCACGGAGCTGAGGTTGATGATGCGGCCGCTGGCCTGAGCGCGCATCTGCGGCAGCACCGCCTGTATACAGTTGAATGCGCCGTAGAAGTTCACCTCGAGCTGGGCGTGGGCATCGGCAGAGTCGGTAAATTCCACAGGCCCTGATATACCGAATCCGGCGTTGTTTACAAGAAGGTCTATACGGCCCTCCTTTCCTATTACCCTCGCCGTGGCGGCGGCGATGCTGCCCGGGCTTGTCACGTCCGCTGTTATGTGAATGACGCCGCCGTAATCCTCCCCCCTGCGGCTGAACTCGTATACGGTATAGCCGTTTTCACAGAGCATGAGGGCGGCCGCCCTGCCTATGCCGCTGCTTCCGCCTGTCACTATAGCTATCTTTTTCATTTTCCTTCCTCCAGTATGCTGCCGAGTATGTCCATTGCCTCGTCAAGTATTGAGTCGGTATGTGTGGCCATGTAGCTGGTGCGCAGCAGACACTCGGTCATGGGGGTTGCCGGTGGCAGCACGGGATTGACGTATACGCCGCCGTCGTATGCACGCTTTGCCATTATCAGCGTATTTTCAGGGTCATGGGTATATATGGGTATTATGGGTACGCTGGTGAGCTTGTGGGGTATGGCTCGCTCAGTCAGCCCCTTCTGGACGTAATTCGATATATCCTTCAGCCGTTGTACCCGCCATGGCTCCTTTTTCAGCACCCTTAATGACGCCAAGGCGCAGGCGCAGCTTGCAGGTGGTATGCTGGCTGCGAATATAAAAGGCCGGGAGTTATGGCGAACGTGATCGGCTATGAATTTTGACGATGCCATATACCCACCGAGACTTGCAAGAGACTTGCTGAACGTACCCATGTATACGTCTATCTCGTCCTCGAGACCGTAATAACTTGGGGTACCTCTGCCGCCTTCGCCCAGCACCCCTAAGCCGTGGGCGTCATCTACCATTATGCGCGCCCTGTACTGCCTGGCAAGGCGGACTATCTCCGGCAGGTTGGCAATATCGCCGCCCATGCTGAATACGCCGTCCGTTACTATGAGGCAGCCTGCGGTGTCAGGTATCTCCTTCAGCTTCTTTTCAAGGTCAGCCATGTCCCCATGGCGGTAGCGCAGCATGGTGGCCTGGGACAGGCGGCAGCCGTCGTATATGCTCGCGTGGTTCTCGCGGTCGCATAGAATATAGTCGTGGCGGCCTGCAAGGGCGCTGATAATGCCAAGATTGGACTGAAACCCGGAGGGGAATGTCACTACCGCTTCCTTATGCAGAAAGTCCGCAAGCTCCTCCTCTAATTCGAGGTGCATTTTTAACGTGCCGTTTAGGAACCGGGATCCGGAGCAGCCGGAGCCGTACTGATCAAGCGCCTTTTTGCCGGCTTCAATGACCTCGGGGTTATTGGTAAGGCCGAGATAGTTGTTGGAGCCAAGCATTATGCGCCGCTTGCCTTCCATTACGACCTGGATATCCTGACGCGTTTCAAGCGCGTGAAAATAGGGGTATATGCCCTTTTCCATGGCCTCGGCGGCCAATTCACAGGGTCTGAGCTTTTCGAATAAGTCCATTGCGCCTCCTTATCGGGTATATAAAATGGTTAAAAAAATTGAACAAATGAATTATTAAAATATTTTAATCAAATAGAGCGAATTAGTCAAGGTATTATGTATATACATTGACAAAACTACCATCAGTTGACAAGGACACACAAGGTTTTAGGAGCCAAACAGCACGGCATA
>ENA-OUQO01000066-OUQO01000066.1-human-gut-metagenome-genome-assembly--contig:-NODE-66-length-62315-cov-13.408721_pt1 | contig 62315 bp, 55 predicted proteins | sample MGYA00237944_ERZ548825 | MGnify/ENA primary metagenome ERZ548825 (study PRJEB26490, sample SAMN05194700) | human gut metagenome | biome: terrestrial biome; feature: human-associated habitat; material... | reverse complement strand
GTTCTTCGGGCGTTGCAAGGCGCTGTTCAAACTCGATAGTCTGCAGTGTCCGTATCGCATCCATGTTCATGCGGAACTTCGTTTTCGGGCCACCGTGGCCAAGGGCGTCGTCCGTAATGCGGAAGTTGGTTTTCTCGATAGGTCTTTCGGGTTCTCGTTCCTCGGTACGAATGGTTTGGATAACCACATCGTAGGGCATGTGGTTATCCTCTGCGGAGATCACTTCCACGGTTTCCGTTACAATTTCAGTCGTTGATTCCGTTTCCTCATTTGATGTCGTAGGTTCTGTTTCTACAATCAAATGATCATTGGCAGGGTTCTCTCGAAGCCTGCGTTCAAACACATCCCGTGCCATGTCCTCGGAGAGCAGCGGATATTTGGGATCGGACAGCATGACAGTGTGTTCATCGTAACCGAGGATGGCATATGTCGTTGCGCCGAGTTGTGCGGCATCTCCGAGCGAGAATGAATACTGCGCATCCTTTCTGCGTTCGTCCATTGCAGCAGCTGCTGCACGGAGTGCTCCTCTTTCCGCTGCTTTTTCCTCAAGCAGCAAGCGCCGCTCCGCTTCTTGTGCCTCATATTCAGGCAGATACACCTTTTCCTTTTCGGTCAGGTATCGGTCAAGGGCAATCAGCTCACGAAGCCTTCGCGCTACGGCTTTCCAAGTTATGGTGTGCTTTTCTTTGTGGTTATGATTGGAGAAGTGAAGCCCCTTGCCGTCATGGTCTACAAAACCACTTTCCCCATTCAGATAGGTGTGCGAATGACCGCCAATGCCGTATTCCTTTTTGAGAAATGTAATAGCCGCATCCGAGGAAGGCATATCCTCAAAGAACTTATAGATGCGAAACTTTCCCTGAGCAAATCCGCTTCCATGTCTGCAAAGTTCGTTATCGAGATCTGCTTGTGAAACAGAAAAAGCGGAAAGCTTTTGTGCTTCCGCTTCTTCGATGCGCTGTAACTGTTCCTCTAAGGTTGGGAACAGACTATATTCGGTTATGCGTAAATCAGGTCGTTCAGTACCGTCTCCTCGGCTCTCTGCCGAATGCTGTTCATTCGCTGAATCCAGAGCATCTGATTCTCGGCTTTCATCTTCTCGGTCACGTTCTCGGTCTGCGCCATCTGCGCCATCGTCTGTTCGACCTGTTCCCGCGCCGTCCTGTCGATCTCCAACAGATGCTCCGTCAGCCTGTTCTGAAGCAGCAGGGAGTTGTAAGTCCCGCTCCGATGCTCCTTGAGAAACGTCTTCCGCATTCTGCCGTATTTGCCGATCATCCCCGTCGGCTGATCGTCCATTTTGATATCGGGAATCAGGTAGTCCCCGTTCTGCCTGTAGCCGAGTTCCATTTTCATCGCTCCTTTCGCTGTTTCTGCCTTCATTCTGCAATACCGGCTCTACGTTTGCAAGTGTGCCGCGCTCCTGCCGTTCCATGCTTCTGACGCTGCGCTCGATCTGCCGCAGGATCATCTCCGAAATGTCGCTGGTCGCCGTGCCAAGTTGGACTATGGTATCCGGCGAATTGAACAGCCTTATGCTCTCGTATTCATCGCCGTGAAATATAGCGGCGGGGTCGATGCCCAGGCGCACCAGGACCGTATGGGCAACGCTGGTCATGAGCTGAAGCACAAAGGTCGAGCTTATCTCGTCATCGCTCATATCCGCAAGTGCGCTGTTGTCCGCCGCTTTGAGGAGCTCCTCGTAATAATCGCGGTAGTTGTCCGATATGGCGTTGATGGATATGCCCAGTACGGTAGCAGCGAGGTCCGCGTTGTCAGTGCCCGTTTCTCCAAAATGGTTCTCCAGTTCCTCAATGATCTGTGCCTCATATTCGGGCCTCGTTTGCCATAGTCGGAACGGAATATTGTAGCGGGTATTGGTGTCGGACACATCGAATACATACCGCAGCGCGGGCTTGTGCCCGCTGTCGTCGATGAGCGCGATGCCCTTTGCGCCCCTGTTCACCCAACGTCTGAATCTGCTGTTCCAAAGCTCGATGGGAGCACAGGCTTTTGCATCCGGTCTCTGCGCATGAATCAAGACCTGTTCATGGAACGGGTACTTATAAAGCCATGCGGCGGAATCGAGAAAGCGTTTCCAGTTGTCAACGGATTGCGTAAGCCGCTCCGTTGTCTGACGCACAAGCTCGGATATGTTTTGCAGTTTTGTTGCCACAGTTGCACCTCCTTATCTCCCCGGCTCGTCGCGTTTCTTTGTGCGCTGCGGCTGTATGCGTTTCGAAACGTGTTCTATCCCGCCCTTTATCCTGCTCCGATAGTCCGCATATGCCGCTTCTTTTGAATTCATATAATGCCCCCAGAAGAAATGATCGGGGGCAGCGGCCCGATACTGCCATGTGACATAAGGGGCTGGCGCTGTTTCACTATGTCCAAGCGCAAAGCCCTGTTCGCCCACGGTAAACCTCTCAATGATGGTGTAGCCGGCATTTTTCAGTTTCTCAGTCATGGTCGCTTTCTCCTTTTCCCGTATTCGTATATAAAAAAAGAGCGCATGATCTCTCACGCGCTTCTGTGATCTCGTAGTTATGGTGTCTGTCCTTATTCTGTTTTGCTAATGATTTCAGTTTTTTCTGCGCTGCCTGCAATGGCGAGATGCAACTGTTACATGGCAAACAGGTTAAGCCGATATTCATGGGCAGGAGGGCGTTTTCCGCCCTCCTGCGTGTTTTTGCTAGTTCTTATTTATTCTTTCTCCGCACATACAAAACTACTGCGCCGCCGAGCAGCAGCACCGCGCCAGCGATCATGGCGGGGATTTCCCACCAGTCGTTATCCAGCCCCAGCTTGACGCTTTTGCTGTTGGGGATTTTGATTTCAAGAGGCTTGAGAGCTGAAGTATCCTTCGTAATTTCAGCTTTGCGCGCGGTAACGGGGAAGTAGCCTGCCGGAACAACGGATTCTTCTATCCATACGGCACCGAGAGGCATGCCAAGGATTATAACCTCGCCGTTGTTATCGACCATAAGGACTGTGTCCTTGCCGTCCTTATCGAAGATGTACTTGCCGTCCGCCTGCTTTGTGAATGTAAGCGTTGAAAAGCCGAGGCTGTCTTTGACCTTAATGCTGAATCCTGCGCCGGTAAGCGGCTTATTCGTATCCGCGTCAAGCTTTATGAGCTTTATGCCGGTGGGGCAGTTATTTATGGTTAGATTAAGGGGCTTACTCATGCCGTGTGCAGAGGTCAATTCAAAAGAAATGCTGTCCTCTGCAATATAGCCTGCGGGTACGCTTTCCACAAGCGAATATTTGCCCGCCTTCAGATAGCGGAATTCGGCACAGCCGTTATTATCTACGCTAAAGGTTTCTTCGCCGTCCTCCGCTGCAATGCGATAGCTTTTGTCGGTCAGTTTTGTCTTTACAATGTTGCCTTCGCTATCCTTCAGGGTGAATGAAATACCCGCCATAGGCTTGCCGGTGTAGGCATCAACCTTCTTGATGGTCAGCACGATGGGCTCATCGGTAAAGGAGGTAGTTCCCGTCACCTTGCCGTAGACATCGATTTCAAAAGAGAATGTATTAGCGTTCAGGGCGAAACCGTCCGGCGATATGATTTCCTTGAACGTGTATGTTCCGGCGGGAAGCTCCCTGATTGTTATTTTGCCGTCCTTATCGGTAACGCCTTTGTAAAACAGCTTTCCGTCTTTACCGTAAACCTCAACAGTCGCACCGGGTACGGGCTTTTCGGTTGTTAAGTCAGTCTTTGTAAGCGTCATTTCGTTGGTCTTGTTCGTAAGCTCAAATACGGCGGTTTCTTTATCCTCTGAAGTAATGGTAACGGTTTTGATTTCATCCGAAAGTATGAATCCCGGAGGAGGAGTGAGCTCCTTTATTTTGTATTCTCCCGTTGGCAAGTCGTTGGTTTCGGCATATCCTTTGGTATCGGTGGCAATGGTGTCAACCAGCTTGCCGGAAGCCTCGCGCACTTCAAATACCGCGCCCGCAAGACCTCTTTCGTTATCTTCGGCGTCCAGCTTATATACGCCGATTTTTCCCTTGAACATTTCGTTGAGAATTGGCTCGCTTACATATTGGGTATTAAGTTCGCTGTCAATAATCAGAGGCAGCTTGTCCGTAAGCATCTTTATATTGCTGTCCGGCGTTGCCAATTCCTTCAGGTAATATTTGCCATAGGGAAGCTTTACCGTGCTTTGGGCTATGCCCTGTTCGTCCGTAGTCAGTACCTCAAGCAGAACATCTGCCGGTATATCTCCGGCATCTTCGGCGGTGTACAGACCGAACACATAGCCGCTGCATAATACTTTTTCAAAGCTGATTTTATCGGCATTGAACTTTTCCGTATACTTTAGCAGCTTTACGCCGCCCGTGCGCAGCTTGTTTTCGGCTTTTATTGTCCCTGTGACGACGGCTATATTCTGGTCCTTGAAGGTCAGCGTTACTTCGTGAACAGTATCGTCTATCACGTATCCGTCAGGAGCGCTCTTTTCCTGCACTGTATAGCTGCCAAGGGGCAGCGTCTCGGTTTCCGCAATGCCGTTCTTGTCCGTGGTTATGGTCGCAACTATATTGCCGGCGCTGTCCTTTACTTCGTATACAACGCCCGCAAGTCCCTTGTTTTTGTATATGGGCATTGCAGCGCTGCCGTATTCCGTTTCAACGGCCTCTCCGGCGGTAAGCACGTCGCCCGTTTTCTCGATGCGGATTTTGCCCACGGCCTCGGAATTGCTGAACGATACTTCCGCAGTCCCGCCATCGGTTATCTCAAGGCTTTTTATCTCCGCGCTCAGAACATAGGGCTTTATTGTGGAAAGCTCTTTTATGTACACGGTACCTACCGGAAGATCTCCTGATATTGCTGTACCGTCGCTGCCCATGGTAAGCTCCGCAAGCTTGTTCTTGCAGTCGGCATCGCTGTATACGCCGAACACTACACCCGCAAGCGGTATATTGTCCTTACCGGTTTTTACAAGCTGCATTTTGCCGTATTTCGGGGCTTCGGGTGCGCCAACGGAAAGCTGTGCCGTTGCAACGATCTGTGCGGTGGTGGCGCAGAGGAATACCTTTTGCAGGCTGCCGTTTGCAGGAACGTAAGCTGTAATGTTATCTATGCTGCGGGTGTCCATACCCTCGGCAGATATGTTGAAACTCTGCCCTGCCGCCGATGCTGGGAGCGTAATGGTGAGCGTTTCGCTTCTGCCGCCGGTATAGCCCGAAACTCTGCTGCCTGACGGCAAACGGGAAGTATCGAGGGTGTAGCCGCTGTTGATGTTTGTAAGGAGCACCGAAGTTTGTCCGACGTAACCGTTTCCGCTTGCGGTAAGCTGCACGGTGGAAGGGGAGAAGTCTACGCCGTGGGGCAAGTCCTGCCTTGCGCGGGCCTTTGCAAGCAGCTCATCGGCATATTCAAGCACATGTTCATATCCGCTCTTGGCCCTTATTGCGTTTGGATTGGAACGGCGATTGGTGAAGTCATACGAGTAGCCTTCGCCCTGTTCCGAAAGCCAGAAGCGCAGGGCGTTTGCTGTTGCCTGCCGTGCTTCGTCATCCGTGAAGCCGGAGGGTTTATTGTTGGGATAGCCATACATGAGTATGGAGTTTATGCCGGCAAGCGTACTTCCCGAAAAGACGGAAGAAGGGGAAGTTTCGGTATATGTCTGGCCATGCGGGTTACCCGCGGAATGCTCAACGCAGTAAACAACTTCACCTGTCTGCTCAATCCAATGGCGGGGCGTATTTAGGTCGTGCCATGAACCGTTTGAGTAATACTCAAGATAGTCAAAGGCGCTGTTTGTCTGGCTCTCGATGGTGACCGTGCTTCCCGCGGCAAATGCGGGGGCTGATTGGAATATGCCTATCAGGGTCAATAGGCATATTGCCAACGTGATGATTCGTTTGGTTTTCATTTTTACCTCCGGAAATGTTTTTTCTATATATAAAAAGCGCCCTATGACGCTTGAATTGTTGGTTGTAAATATGCTTTTTCGGGCAGTTGCTTTTCGGGTAGTACTCAGGGTTGGGGGTGCAGGGGGAAGGGAGCGAGAAGCAAATGCCGCCGAAGTCATACCGGCAAGAGGGCAGACCTATCCCTTGGCGTATGATTCATGTTCTGAACATAACAAAAGCGTCCATGCCCGTCAGCACGGACGCTCAGCGTTCCGATTCTCTGCTGCGCTCTCGCCTGCGGTAAAGCTCCAGCGCCTTGCAAATGATTTCTTCTACCTTTTTGGATGGCGTACCTTTGGGAAAGTATTTATCGAGGCGCTCCTTCGGCAGCTTGTAGACCTCCTTCTGATTTGGTTTTTCCTCGGAAAGTATAGAAAGGATCACATCGTCGTTCAGTCTGCCCTCCTGACTGAACTTCTTGATTTTGATGGCTTGCGCAAGCGACGGAGTGCAGACCTCGCTTTCCATCGTCATGAGCAGGGAAGCCTGCTCCGCTTTGGACAGATAGGACAACTCCACGGCAGGCCGAAAGGCGATTTTGCCCTCGTCCACCATTTTCAACAGGTCGGGGGTTAGCTCTGTGAGGCGAATATAACGGCGCACCTGATCTTGACTCTCGCCGCTTTTTTCGGCAAGCAATTCACGGGAGGTTAACTTCTGTGCCATTGGCACAGAAGTTAAATCAGTCCTTGCGCCTTGGCGTTTCATCGCATCAAGTTTCATTTTATAGGAAAACGCCTTCTCACTCGGAAGAAGGCGTTCCCGTTGCAGGTTGGAATCCACCATAAAGATAATCGCTTCGTCACTGTCCATGTTGCGGACAATTACCGGCATTTTATCAATGCCCGCAAGCTCGCATGCCTTCTTGCGCCGGTGCCCGCTTATGAGCTCATATCGCCCGTCCTCCTTCTGCCGCGCTACGGCGGGCGATAATACACCGAACCGCTTTACGCTTTCCACCATCTCGCTCATAGCGTCGTCCATATCCACATGAAAGGGGTGGTCGGGAAAATCGTCTATCTCCGCTATGGGAATATCCTGTACGCGCTCCTTTTCCGCTTCGGCGCGGCTTTCCTCCGTGGAGAACAGATCATCGAGCGAGGTCAGCTTTATGCTTCTCTTGCTTTCTGCCATCGCTTAAAACCTCCTTTGTCAATGCTTCGTATGCTGCCGCCGCTTTGCTGTGCGCGTCATGGGAATAGATGCTTTTGCCCTCGGCGCTCGTTTCAGCGGCTTTGATAGCAAGCGGTATCTCCGTTTTGAACATGCGGAGCTTATCCCCGTAATTCTCACGAAGCAAGGACGAAATCTCCTTTGCGAAGTTCGTGCGGTTGTCCACCATCGTGATAAGCGCGCCGTCAATTTTCAAATTGGGATTGATGTTCTTCTTCACGCGGTTAATGGTCTGCAAAAGCTGGCTCATTCCCTTTGCGGGGAGATAGTGCGCCTGTACGGGGATAATTACGCTGTCTGCGGCGGCAAGGGCGTTTACGGTAATCATGCCGAGGGATGGCATACAGTCGATGAGAACATAATCGTACTTGCCCTTAACCTCTTTCAGATAGTTCCGCAACACGATCTCGCGGCTCATGGTGTTGACAAGCGATACCTCCATAGCGGATAGCTCGATGTTGGCGGGCATGAGGTCAACTCCTTCATCGTGGTGCAAAATGCCTTCGTCGGGGTCGATCTGTTCCTCCATGATAACCTTGCTCATGATGGTGGCGAGGGAAACGGGGAGCTTGTCCGGCTCGTTCCAGCCAAGCGAATCCGTCAAATTACCCTGTGCGTCCGCGTCAACGAGCAATACCTTCTTACCTTGCCGCGCAAGCCCGATACCGAGATTGACGGCTGTTGTCGTTTTTCCCACGCCACCTTTTTGGTTGGCGAGGGCGATTACTTTGGTCATTTTTTCATCCTCCTTATTTGTTATTGTTATGCCATTTTTCAAACTCTACAAAATCATTTATATGCTTTTGCGATTTTTGTCCGATGCGCCAATAATACTTGCTGGCTAAAAAATCAATTAGGTACTTTTGCGGTATATGATAATGATTTCTGATGAATAGTGATTGTAACAATCCTTTTGTCAGCCAATTTATTACGGTTGACCGTCCATAGCCTGTTTGAGCGCAAACATCGGCAACAGATAGTAAACCGTCATTTGCAGCCAGCACATCGGTATAGAAAGTTCTCAATGCACAGAAAAAATCATCAGATTCAAATTGTATGCGGGAATAAGTACTCTTTCTCTTTGTTCGGAGCGAGGGCGGCATATCAAATCTCATAGGATTTGTTTTGCGCGCGTCAATAAAAGTCGCAACATCTTTAAGCGCAATAGTATATTTGCGCGTCATCTTGCCGCTATCTTGGCAAGGTATAAGCCCGTTTTCCAAAAGATAGCTTGCTTTCCTTTTGCTGATATGACAGATTTTATATAGCTGCTCTTTGGATATTTTTTCTGGGTATTCCATGCACAGCTTTTGATATGTTGCAGACCGTTTCATGTTTTTATCCGCTTTCACTTTTAGTAGTCAACGGCAGTGAATCGAAACGGATAAATAGTGTGTTTGCTTTCGCTACGAAGTAGTTGTTTGCGATGGCACTCTTGATAGAATCACCGCAGTTCTCTCGTAGTTCTCTTCTTTTTTCCAAACTGAATGCTGAATTGCGATTTTAAGGAGTTGTGCCGCCCGCCTGCAAAAAATAAAACGAGCAGCTAAAAACCCTTATTTTTAGGGATTTTTTGCTGCCATTAACTTCCTCTGATTTCTGCTATCTGCTGGCATCGGAATGAGTAATCAGATTACTCGAAAAAGTCGTGAAATATAGTGAAAGTGTTCAATCAGAACGCTTCTGATTGAACACTTTCAACAAGAAATTGGCGGAGGAGGTGGGATTCGAACCCACGGAGCGGGTTCAAGCCGCTCAAACGATTTCGAGTCAAAGAAACTATTTCGGAAGTAAGGAGAAATAGCCTCCCTTAACGGAAGAACACGGAACTTAAAAACCCCTTGTATTGTCTATGTTTTTCGGGGTTTCATCTCAGAAATCAGCGAAAAACCTTGCATTTCAACGAGTTCGAAAGATTTGCGGTTTTTACCCCATTTTGCAGTCAAAAATGGATTTTGGGGAGAATTTGGGGAGAACGGAACCCCGCTAAAAATATGATTCTGCAGGATCACTTACCGATGACCGATAATACGGTAAAGGTGGATTTTTTCATGAAATCGCAGTTCGAATATTATGAGGAGATAAAACGGACATTTCCTCACACCATGAGTAAAGATCAGTTCTATCAGGTCGCACATATAAGTAAAGCAACAGCGCTGTATCTTCTTCAAAGCGGACTTGTTCCTTGCAAGGATTCCGGGAAGAAAACCAGACGCTACACAATAAAGACAACCGATGTGATTGCCTACCTCCAAGATCGCATTCTCTACCCGGCGAAGTATGCAGCGCCGGACGGTTGGTACATAGGGCGCTCTACTGGAAAAGTGAAGCATCGGGAAGCCGGTGTAAACAGTATCGTTTACTTTACGCCAGAGCAGCGTACCTTGCTTCAGGATTACTTCCGTGAGGAAATGAGTGATTTTGAAGATTTGATTACAGTCAAGGAATTTGCCGACTTTCTTGGCTACAATCCAAATTCGGTAGTGAGGTGGTGCAACAAACTCGCACTCAAATGCTTCAATGTTTCCGGCAAGTATCTTATTCCGAAGGTTTGTGCGATTGAGTTCTTAGCCACGGATACCTCGCTCGGCGTCAGACGAAAATCGCATAGGCATCAGCTGTTTCTTTCCGACTTTATGAATCGGAATGGAATCTCTCGATAAAACGAAAACCGCTCGTGCTGGTCACGGGCGGTTTCGCATTTTGGAGGTAAAATGAGCAAAGAACAAATTATGGAGTCGATATCCAATATTGAGCTTTCAAAGCTCAAGCCTTTCGAAGATCATCCCTTCTCAATCAGGGATGATGAAGCAATGCAGCAGACAGTAGAAAGTGTCCGCAAATATGGTGTGCTTGTCCCAGCAATCGCCAGACCGCTTGAGGACGGGACATATGAGCTAATCTCCGGTCATCGAAGAAAACACGCCTGCAAGCTTGCCGGGCTTACCACAATGCCAGTCATCGTACGGAACATAGATCGAAATACCGCGACGATCATTATGGTGGACAGTAATTTGCAGCGTGAAAATATCCTGCCAAGTGAACGCGCCAAGGCATACAAAATGAAACTTGAAGCGATCAAACGCCAGGGTGCAAGGCGCGATTTAACTTCGTCTCAAGTTGAGACGAAGTTACGTGCCGATGAAATAGTGGCACAAGAATCGGGTGAAAGTCGAGCACAAGTGCAGCGATATATTCGGCTCACCGAACTGGCTCCAGAACTACAGAAGATGGTTGATGAGCGTAAGATCGGTATGACACCTGCGGTCGAGATATCTTATCTCAAGCCCGACGAGCAAAAGCTTCTGATCAACACAATTGATAGTGAACAGGCAACCCCTTCTCTCTCACAAGCACAGCGAATGAAGAAACTGTCCCAAGATGGTAAGCTCAACGACGATACAATGCTGGGCATTATGATGGAACAGAAGAAACCCGAAAACTGGAATCTTTCATTACCGATGGACAAAATAAAGAAATACTTTCCTCGCTCATACACACCGCAGCGCATGGAAGAAACAATCATCAAACTACTGGAAAGCTGGATGCGAAAGCGCCAGCGTGACCAACAGAGATAACGAAATACAGGCCATGACGCCGGACAGGACACTTTCCTCCTGAACCGGCTTTTTTCATGTCCGGACACAAGAAACAAAGGAGGAAAATGAAATGAGAAGTGCAAAAGAGACCGGCATCTTCCCTTATAGAAGCAAGCTCGTTTGCTTTATGGAATTGTCGGAGAATGGGGAAATCCACCAGTTAAAGGACATCGGAGATAAGCGAAGTGCATATTACAACGCCATTGATGGTAAAAGCAAAATTCTTGCGGTTTGGCCAGGGAATTGGCGCAGCGACCTATTCATCATCGACGATTTAAGCGAATATGGCGCAAGCCTGAATTTATGACAAGAAAGACGGAGGCATTATGAAAATCAGAGATTACAAATATACACCGGAGGATGTTGACTGCCGGTACTGCACGAAGTTCATTCGTGGGCGCTGCAGAGCGAATGGGTGTCCCTGGTTGAACGAACGTATTGAGGCCGGTGTCATTGGATACACCGAAGCACTCAATGAAACATTTTTGGAGTTTGCACCCCTGCGCCGAAGAGTAAAACTGGTATCCGCCTGTTCGCATTCCTTCTGGAAAGATGAGCAGCACCGGCAACGCTTCGCAGCTGCACAAGCCATCTTCGGCATTTACAGGAAGCGTAATAACCCTGCATACTACGCAGCCCTTTATCTTCTTACTTCCGATGACTCGCTTTTCAGGCGAACGGCTGATTGCGTCAGGAAGAAGAAAATCGACTTTCAATTCGCAGATGTTCGGAATATGACTGTAAGCCAGTATGCGCTCTATAAGACAGCTAAAAGTCTTTACAACGAGTCCAGCGAGGTCAGCATAGATGAGTTTGCCGATCCATCCCTGTTTGGGCTTGAAGAGTTCAAGACGGCCGTTAATGCTATGCTCATCAGCAGATATGGTCTGTCAGCCGTGTATCTCTCCCATGAAGGTGTGAACCGTGGAATACTTTGACGTTCAAGTTGTAAAAGGCTTCTCGATTACGCCCAATTACCACCAACGCGACAGAACTCTGTCGATGAAAGCAAAAGGCATCTTGTCGCTCATGTTTTCACTCCCTGATGATTGGGATTACACGCTCAAAGGGCTTGCTTATCTCAGTACAGATGGCATTGATTCTATCAGATCGGGCATACAGGAGCTTGAGCGAGCCGGATACATCTTCCGTTCAAGGATACGGGATGAACATGGTCACCTGCGTGGAACGAAGTACAAAGTTTACCCAACGCCACACAGTCCAGACTCGGATGCACCTACATTGGAAAATCCAACGCTGGTAAATCCCACACAGGATCATCCTACACAGGAAAACCCAACGCAATTAAATATAGATAGAACAAGTAAAGAAGAATCAACTACGGATTTATCAAATATCGATTCATTCTCTTCCGGTGTTCGTCCATCTGTTCTCGCAAATCTTGAAGCGAAGCGAAAAGAAACGATATGCAGGGACATGGATGTTTACAGAGAAATCATCAAGGAAAACATCGACTACGACATTCTGCTTTCAGATATGCCGTATGACCGGGATCGTCTGGAGGAGATTTTGGAGCTGATGGTGGAAACCGTCTGCTCAACGAAAAAGTACATCCGTGTTGCTGGAGCGGACTATCCTGCGGATGTGGTTCGTTCGCGGCTTATGAAGTTGAATTCCGAGCACATCAAGTTTGTGTTTGACTGCCTCAAAGAAAACACAACGAAGATCCGTAACATCAAGCAGTATCTGCTGACCACGCTGTATAATGCTCCAACTACTATCGGCAATTACTACTCAGCATTGGTTCAGCATGATCTATATGGAGGAAGCTCTCACGACAGGTAATCGTGGGAGCTTTTCTTTTACCCGGAAAGGAGGTCTGACAGAATTGTTCCCATACCTTCACCGCTTGGTCGTGCCGCCTTAGCGCCGATTCCTCCCGTAGAACAACCAAGACAAATATTACGCCGACAACGGCAGAAGGAGTTCAAAATGAATCAGTCCAAATATCCCAACAAGGGCAACAGCAAGAACGATAACGTCAAGTTCAAGAAAACCGTGCGAATCGTCCTCGGTGTCCTGATTATCATCGCCGTCATCCTCGGCTGTTTCCGTGGATGCCAGAGCAACCAGACCGCAGAACCCAACGATACTCCGACCCCCGGTATCATCTATGACCCCGGCGCTGTGGAGGGCGGATGGAACGAGGCTGATACCGACAAGATCATCGAAAACCTGAACCAGAAGGTTGAGGAAGGCATGATCAACATCAGCATGAATACCACCCCGAATTTTGCCAACGGCACATCCGAGGGCAATCTGATGATTGTCAACGAGGGTGTCAACCGTTATCCCCAGGTAGTCGAAATCACCCGCAACGATACGGGCGAATTGATCTACAAGTCCGGTGCCATCGCCGTGGGGAGCAAAATCGAGACGGCAAAGCTCGCTGTGGATCTCGACAAGGGTACTTACGAATGTACCGCGCTGTTCTACAACGTAGACCCCAACACCGGTGCGTATCTGGGTTGTGCCGGTGCAATCATCAATATCAATGTCCTTGAGTAAGGCTTGATAAAAAATCATCACAAAAAAGGAGAAATCACAATGACTATCACCAAATCCAAAGCGTTTTCCCGCATCATGGCTCTCGCGCTGGCTCTGTGCATGACCTGCGCCCTGGGTATCTCCGCCTCCGCCGCTGAGATCGACACCAACGGCGGTGCCGGTTCCACTCCCGTTTACCTCAGTTCCACCGAGGACGGTTCCATCGGCGGAAATCCCTCTCCCACGGCCATGTCTGTGACCGTTCCCACCGCGCTGCCCATGGCTGTCAACCAGACCGGAGATGTGACTACCGCGACTGACTGCAAGATCGTCAACAACTCCTTCGGCGCGGTCCGCGTGAAGTCCGTTACCATTTCTACCGCAAACGGCTGGAAGCTCACCGCTTTTGGTGACAAGGCCACCCTTGCCTCCGAAAAGGTGGACTCCAACAAGCTGGGCTTTGCCATGACCATTGGCGGCGGCAGTCAGGTTAAGACCGACAGTTCCGACGCATCCCAGCAGGCTCTGATCTCTGCTCCCATTGCGGGCTGCTATATGTCCGGTGCCGGTAATTCCGCTGCCAACAACGTCGCAATCAGCTACTCTGCGATTGTAACCCCTCTGTCCGCTCCCGTGACCAACGCCAACATTGCCAATGTGGTGTTCATCGTGGAGTGGGACACCGCAGCTTAATCTGAATTTGACCAAACTCAACAATGAACTGAAAAGGAGAAGTTAAAAATGGCTATTACGAAATCCAAAGCTTTTTCCCGCATCATGGCTCTCGCGCTGGCTCTGTGCATGACCTGTGCGCTGGGCATCTCCGCATCCGCTGCCGAAATTGACACCAGCGGCGGCTCCGCGTCCACTCCCGTCAACCTGACCACCACCAACGACGGCATCGGCGGTGGCGGCGGTACTTCTGCAACCAAGCTCAATGTCGTTGTCCCCACCGCACTGCCCATGGCCATGTCCGATGACGGCACGGTTGTCACCGCTACGGACTGCAAGATCATCAACAACTCCTACGGCGCTGTCCGTGTGAAGTCCGTCACCATTTCCGCAGCTGACGGCTGGAACCTGACTGCTTTCGGTCCCAAGTCCTCTCTGGCTGCTGAAAAGGTGGATGCCAACAAGCTGGGCTTTGCAATGAAAATCGGCGGCGGTGCCCAGGTGCAGACTACCACCAACGCCAGAACGCAGAGCCTGATCTCCAATCCCATTGACGGCTGCTATATGACCGGTGTTGGCGATACCGCCAAGAATACCGTCGGCATTGATTACTCTGCCATCGTTACGCCTCTGTCCAGTGCGATGACGAACGCTACCGTTGCAAATGTGGTCTTCGTCATTGAATGGGATATTGCGGGCTAAATACCACCAATAAACGAAGCAGTAAAGGGGCTGTCCTGATGGGCAGTCCCTTGCTGCAGAAAGGAAGAAATATGAGGTACAAGAAATTCTCTGCGCTGATTCTTTCTCTCCTGCTGGTTGTATCCCTCGGAACGACTGCCTTTGCCGCTACCTCCACGACCGCGACTGTACCGGTTACCCTCACCGTCTCCAATGAGTACCGGTCTGTGAATGTCACCGTGCCAGCTGCTCTGCCTGTGTATGTCATCAACGGTACGGTTGTTGTTGCAGACAACGCCAAGATCATCAACAACTCCAAAACCTCGGCAATTCAGGTCACGAATGTGTCGGTTACGGATGGTGCCTACAAAGTCGGTTCCTACGACAATTTCAGCGGAAGTAAGACCATCGCGCTTAAAATCAACGGCTGCACCACCAAGGGAGCGGGCAATATCAGCCTTGCAAACGGGGCATTCCCTGTCATCAAGGCAGAAGCCAGCCAGCCCCTGACCTATTTCGCCAAAATCTCCGGTGATGCACCCAATGCGAAGGATGTAAACGCCGCCAATGTGGTATTCACGATTGCCATCGTGGATTAAGGAGGCTCTATGACACATTTGAAGAAAAGCAGATTTCTCTCTCTTTTTCTGGTGCTTACCCTCGTCCTGACAATGCTGCCCACGGCGGCATTTGCCGCAGAGCTGCCGGAAGATGAGCATATCCACACCGAAGACTGCTACCATGAACAGGCTGAGAGTGTTCTTGTCGAGGAAGCTGAGCTTGATTCTGAGTCTGACTCCGAACAAGCAACGGAACCCACAGCAGAACCGGACCCGTACTCCGGCACAATCGGTGACAGCTGTGTGGAGTGGTCTTTTGATCCGTCCTCCGGTATGCTGATGATTTCGGGCAGCGGCGGCTGTGAGCGATTCAGCAGTGCAGACGATCAGCCCTGGGCGCATCTGAGAACGCAGATCACCGAAGTCTGGTTTAACGATATGGACGCACTCCAGATCTACGACCTTGCTTATTGGTTTGAGGGCTGTACTGCGCTGACGAGTGCAGAAATCCCTTATACAACATCGCTCGTTGGAACGAATTCCTTTGCGAATTGCCACAGCTTAACGGATATTCTGTTTAGCTACTACGATGAAGATACGTTTTCCTTCAGCGGTGACGCCTTTGTTGTCACACAGCCAACAGAGACCACCGTTATCTTGATCGCGGATCAGCAGAGCGCCGCACACAAGATCATTTCCTACGATTGGTCAGCAAATAACCGAACGATCAGAGTGCGGGATGCCTATTCCACCGAGTTCCTCGCGGATTGCGCTCTCAGTGGTTGTACTTGTTCAAGCTGTGGATGGCGATATGTTTATTATCAATCTTCGGCAAGTAAGCACGATAAATATGTAGCTTGCACCGGCTGCTCTGCTACTTTTTGGCTCAATTCTGAGTCTCACTCCTTTGGAAGTAATGGGTATTGCTCTTCTTGCGGATATTACAATTCCAGTTACGATACTTCTGTCTGCTATCACACATCGACCTACACCACATGGTCTGGCTGTAACTGGTATAAGTATTGCAATTCCTGTGGAACACTCGTGAATTCCGGCACAAGCCACGGCACCTATGTGTATGGTTCCTGGACCTATTACAGTACAACCCAACACCGGCGCACCTATACCTGCTCTGACTGCGGGCAAGGCTCGTATAGCTATGGAAACCACTCCACATCGACCAAGTACGCACAGTACAGTTCTTCGCAGCATACGGTGGGGAGCTATTGCGCCACCTGTGGAAGCTACGTCGGCTCCCTTACCTATGAGAGTCACAACTTCACCTACGGCGCATGGAGCAATTACAGCTCCACCCAGCACCGGCGCACAGCGACTTGTTCCGACTGTGGATACAGCACCTATGAGTACGCCAGTCATTCGCTCTCTTACGGTAGTTGGTCTTCCGTCTCCGATACTCAGCACAGCAGGACGGCAAGCTGCTCCTGCGGTTACAGCACTACGGAAACGGGGGGTCACATGGATGCGGACGGTGATGGCTCCTGTGACGATTGCGGCTACCTGATGTCCCGATTCTCTGTCACCGTTCCTGCAACTCTCAACCTGACCGTAGCCAAAAATGGCACCGTGTATGCGGCGACCTCGGCGCAGATTGTCAATAACTCCACCGGCGCCGTCTGTGTTACGAGCGTGAAGCTTACTGCCGAAAACGGTTGGCAGCTCGTACCATACTCCACCAACATGGCAGATGTAAAAGTGGACTCCAAACAAATCGGTTTCTCCCTGAACGGTGCAGAAAGTGACGGTTCTGCGACACTCCCCATGTCCGGCAGTTGGGTCATCGCAAAAGATTCCGCACTCTCCCTGGATTACGACGCTGTTGTATCAGCGACATCCACCCCTGTCAATGAACAGGTGCTCACGGTTGTGTTTGTTCTGGACTGGGCAGCATAATCCAACTTCCTCTATCTCGGCTGAAAGGAGGGATGCCCTTTGCAGGAAGAAGTTGAAAGCAGGACTGTGACCCTTGCAATCAGCACGACAAGAATGACAGCCAATGTGCTGAAATCCGCCATCTCCAAGTATTTGGCTTACCGCAAGGAAAAGAAGGTAGAAAAAGCCCGTGCCGGTCCTGTGAAGCCCTGTGGAAAGCAGACGGTGAAGCAGCTTGTCGGTCAAAACGAGGGTGTGGCGAACATCGAAATCACGGACAGGAATATCCGTGACTTCGACCGTGTTGCCCGGAAATACGGCGTGGATTATGCGCTAAAAAAAGACAAGAGCGGTGAGATTCCCAAGTACCTCGTGTTCTTCAAGGCGCGTGACGGCGACGCTTTGACTGCGGCATTCAAGGAATACACCGCCAAAACAGAGCGCAAGAAAGAACGTCCCTCGGTTCTTCAGACTCTGCGCAGGCTCAAAGAACAGGCTGCGACCATCGACACGCCAAAGGTACGGAAGAAGGAGATCGATGCACGATGAAAAAGCCTGTAAACATCAAGAAGATGGTTCTGCCGAATATCCCGTATGTGTTTATCGCACTGCTGGCGACAAAGCTCGGGCAAGCCGCAAGGCTTGCTCCGGGCTTTGACTTTTCCTCCAAGGCGATTCACTTCATAGACGGAATGACCATGGCGTTTCAGAACATCGTGCCAAGTTTCCATCCTGTCGATCTGTGTGTCGGTATCGCCGCAGCCGCCATCATTCGTCTTGTTGTCTATGTCAAAGGCAAAAACGCAAAGAAGTATCGTAAGAACGAGGAATACGGCTCTGCCAGATGGGGCAAACCCGAAGACATTGCCCCATTTGTCGATCCTGTCTTTGAGAACAATGTCATCCTCACGCAGACCGAAAGCTTGATGATGTCGAACCGACCCAAAGACCCGCGAAACGCGAGAAATAAGAATGTGCTTGTCATCGGCGGCTCCGGTTCCGGTAAGACCCGGTTCTTCCTCAAGCCAAATCTCATGCAGCTCCATTCCTCCTATGTCATCACAGACCCGAAAGGTTCTGTTGTATGCGAGGTCGGCAAGCTGCTGGAACGCAACAACTACCGGATCAAAATCTTCAACACCATCAATTTCAAGAAGAGTATGCACTACAACCCCTTCATGTATATCCACGCTGAAAAGGATATTCTGAAGTTGGTAACGACGCTCATTTCCAACACCAAGGGTGACGGGAAATCGGGTGACGAGTTCTGGACGAAAGCGGAGACCCTGTTGTACACAGCCCTGATCGGCTATCTCTACTATGAGGCTCCACCGGAGGAACAGAACTTCGCGGCTCTGCTCGAACTGATTAACGCCATGGAAGTCCGAGAGGACGATGAGGAGTATAAGAACCCCGTGGATAAGATGTTTGATGAGCTGGCTGCTAAAGACCCGAACCATTTTGCAGTCCGCCAGTATGCAAAGTATCGCTTGGCTGCCGGTAAGACCGCCAAATCCATCCTCGTGTCGTGCGGTGCCCGGCTTGCTCCCTTTGACATTGCGGAGCTTCGAGAGATCACCATGTATGACGAGCTGGAGCTTGACACTTTGGGTGATAAGATTTTCCTACACCCGGAGAACAAGAATGACAAGAGCTACCAGAAGACAGCATTGTTCCTCATCATGAGTGACACGGATTCCACCTTCAATTTTCTCATTTCTATGATCTATACGCAGTTGTTCAATCTCCTGTGCGAAAAGGCCGATGACGTCTATGGCGGCAGGCTGCCGGTTCATGTGCGCTGCCTGATTGATGAAGCGGCAAACATCGGTCAGATTCCGAATTTGGAGAAGCTGGTGGCAACCATCCGCAGCCGTGAAATATCGGCTTGCCTTGTGCTGCAGGCACAGTCCCAGCTCAAGGCCATCTACAAAGACAACGCAGACACGATCATCGGTAATATGGACTCTCGTTTGTTCCTCGGCGGCTCTGAGCCGACCACGCTGAAAGAGCTGAACCAGGCACTCGGCAAGGAAACAATCGACACTTATAACACCGGTGAGAGCCGTGGCAGAGAGACCTCTCACTCCCTAAACTATCAGAAGCTCGGAAAAGACCTTGCAAGTATCGATGAACTCGCTGTCCTGGACGGCGGCAAGTGCATCCTGCAGCTGCGTGGAGTCAGACCCTTCAAGTCGAATAAGTATGACATCACAAAGCATCCCAACTACAAGTATCTTTCCGATGCTGACCCTCGAAATAACTTCGATATTGAGAAGTATCTGTCCACCAGGTTAAAAACCAAGCCGGATGAAGTCTATGAGATATTTGAAATAGATGAGTCCGCAGAGCAAGCGACCGCCTGATACGGGCGGTTTTTATATAGATCAAGATGCCGAAGACAAAATGACCGCTTTCAAAAAACTAATTTTTGAAAGGAGTGTCGGAAGTACGAAATAGTGGTCTGCATCTATCGTGCCGCAACACGGAAACGGTGCCTCGGCTTTCGACGATCATTGAATATGGCATTTTTTAACTCTGCTGTTGGTGTTCTCCAGACCCTCGTTGTAGCTCTTGGTGCCGGTCTCGGCATCTGGGGTGCAATCAACCTGCTCGAAGGTTACGGCAACGATAACCCCGGTGCCAAGTCCCAGGGCATGAAGCAGCTGATGGCCGGCGGCGGTGTCGCACTCATCGGCATCACCCTCGTGCCTCTGCTCTCCGGTCTATTCGGTTAATCCGACAGACACTTGAAGTCTCAGAATAACCAAGGGGCTTCCGTTCCATACGGAAGCCCCGGAAAGGAGGGATCGCCGTAAATGGGTGGCATTATTGATTCCCTTGTGGAATGGATAAAAGAAATCCTTGTAGGCGGCATCACAAGCAATCTCTCCGGTATGTTTGACAACGTAAACCAGCAGGTCGGTGAAATCGCCGGGCAAGTAGGCACAAATCCACAGGCATGGAACAGTTCGATTTATAACATGATCCGCACGCTATCGGATAATGTGATCGTACCAATCGCCGGTGTCATTCTCGCGTTCGTGATGACTGTTGAGTTGATCCAGATGGTATCAGAGAAAAACAATATGCATGGCGATGTAGACACTTGGATGTTCTTCAAGTGGATCTTCAAGACCTTCTGTGCCGTTATGATTGTGACCAACACATGGAATATCGTTATGGGCGTCTTTGATGTGGCGCAAAGCGTTGTGTCCAGTGCCTCCGGAGTCATTGTCGGAAACACTTCGATAGATATCAGCTCCGTTGTCGTGGACTTGGAAGAACGGCTCATGGAAATGGATGTTGGACCACTGTTCGGTCTATGGTTCCAGTCCCTGTTCGTCGGTATTACCATGTGGGCTTTGACCATCTGTATTTTCATTATCGTCTACGGACGAATGATTGAAATATACCTTGTAACCTCGATAGCGCCCATTCCCATGGCAACGATGATGAACCGTGAAAGCGGCAACATGGGTCAGAATTATCTTCGTTCTCTGTTTGCCCTCGCATTCCAGGCGTTCCTCATTATTGTCTGCGTAGCAATCTACGCTGTTCTCGTCCAGAACATTGCCGTAGGTACTGACATCAGCGCTGCAATTTGGACGTGCATGGGTTACACGGTGCTATTGTGCTTTACGTTGTTCAAAACAGGCTCTATGGCAAAGTCAATCTTTGCCGCACACTAAACCGGAGGTGATTAAAAAGTATGGCTTATGTGCCTGTTCCCAAAGACTTGACCGCAGTAAAGACAAAGGTGCTTTTCAACCTCACAAAGCGCCAGCTCATCTGCTTTGGCTCGGGTGCAGCTCTCGGCATTCCTTTGTTCTTTCTCTGCAAAAACTATATGAATAACAGCGCAGCGGCAATCATCATGATTATGGTTCTGCTGCCTTTCATGCTTTTGGCGATGTATGAAAAGAACGGGCAACCTCTTGAAAAGATTGTCCGGAACATCGCCCAGGTGTGCTTCATCCGACCGAAACAGAGACCGTATCAGACAGACAATTTCTATGCGATTCTGGAGCGGCAGGATAATCTCGACAAGGAGGTATACCGTATTGTCAACGGCAAAGCGCAAGCTCACACAAGCCGAAAGAAAGCAGATTGAAGCGGCTATTGCACGAGCGAAAAGGCAGGACAAAAAGAAGAAGTCCGCCCAGGACAGTATTCCCTTTGAACGGATGTGGCCTGATGGCATCTGTCGTGTAAAACCGGGCTACTTCACTAAAACAATTCAGTTTCAGGATATCAATTATCAGCTCAACCAAAACGAGGACAAGACTGCCATCTTCGACGGTTGGTGTGATTTCCTGAACTACTTTGACAGTTCGGTGAAATTCCAGCTGTCATTCATGAATATGGCGGCAAACAAAGACACCTATGGAAAAAGTATCGTGATCCCGCCTCAAGGCGATGCTTTCGACAGTATTCGGCAAGAGTACACGGAAATGCTCAGAGGGCAGCTTGCCCGAGGCAATAACGGTCTTATCAAGACCAAGTATCTCACCTTTGGTATTGAAGCGGAGAACGTAAGAACCGCAAAGCCGAGATTGGAGCGTATCGAAACCGATATCCTCAACAACTTCAAGCGGCTTGGCGTGTCCGCAAGTCCTTTGAACGGAAAAGAGCGACTGGCGATCATGCACGGGATTTTCCACATGGATGAACAGCTCGACTTTCGTTTCTCCTGGGACTGGTTGGCTCCTACCGGCCTTTCCGTAAAGGACTTTATTGCGCCCAGCTCTTTTGAGTTCCGAACCGGCAAAGTTTTTGGAATGGGCAGAAAGCTTGGTGCAGTTTCGTTTCTGCAGATCCTCGCACCCGAACTGAATGATCGTATGCTGGCAGACTTTCTTGACATGGAAAGCTCCCTCGTTGTCACCATGCACATTCAGTCGGTTGACCAAACCAAGGCAATTAAAACGGTCAAGCGGAAGATCACCGATTTGCAGAAGATGACCATTGAAGAGCAGAAGAAGGCTGTCCGCAGCGGTTACGATATGGATATCATTCCCTCAGACCTTGCCACCTATGGCAACGAAGCGAAAAAGCTCCTGCAGGAGCTGCAGAGCCGTAACGAGCGCATGTTCCTCATGACCTTCACCATCGTCAATATGGCAGATACCAAGCAGCAGCTTGACAACAATGTATTTCAGGCAAGCTCCATTGCTCAGAAGTACAACTGTCAGCTCACAAGACTGGACTTCCAACAGGAAGAAGGTCTCATGAGTTGCCTGCCCCTCGGCCAGAATCTGATTGAAATCCAGCGAGGCTTGACCACTTCAAGCGTCGCTATTTTTGTCCCTTTTACCACGCAGGAACTGTTCCAGAATGGCAAGGAAGCTCTGTATTGCGGCGTCAACGCGCTGTCCAACAATCTCATCATGGTGGATCGCAAGTTTCTGAAGAATCCGAACGGGCTGATTCTTGGTACACCCGGTTCCGGTAAATCTTTCTCTGCGAAGCGAGAGATCACCAACGTGTTTTTGGTCACGGATGATGACATCATCATCTGCGACCCCGAAGCAGAATACGGTCCGCTTGTGGAGCGCTTGCAGGGGCAGGTCATCCGCATTTCTCCTACATCGTCCGACTATATCAATCCCATGGACTTGAATTTGAACTACAGCGATGACGAAAATCCGCTGTCTCTGAAGTCCGATTTTATTTTGTCTTTGTGCGAGTTGATCGTCGGCGGCAAGGAAGGACTACAGCCGGTCGAAAAGACCATCATCGACCGCTGTGTACGGCTGGTCTATCAGAAGTATCTCAATGACCCGAAGCCCGAGAATATGCCGATCCTTGAGGATCTGTATAACGCTCTGAGAGAGCAGGACGAAAAGGAAGCGCAGTATATCGCTACTGCACTTGAAATCTATGTCACCGGTTCGCTGAATGTTTTCAACCACCGCACCAATGTGGATATTCAGAGCCGAATCGTGTCATATGACATCAAGGAGCTTGGCAAACAGCTCAAGAAAATCGGCATGTTGATCGTACAGGATCAGGTCTGGAACCGCGTCACAGTCAACCGCGAGGCGCACAAATCTACCCGGTACTATATCGACGAGATGCACTTGCTTCTGAAAGAAGAGCAGACCGCAGCCTACACCGTTGAGATCTGGAAGCGTTTCAGAAAATGGGGCGGCATCCCCACCGGTATCACACAGAACGTCAAAGACCTTCTTTCCTCCCGCGAGGTGGAGAACATCTTTGAAAACTCCGACTATATCTATATGCTCAACCAGGCATCCGGCGACCGGCAGATTCTTGCCAAACATTTGAATATCTCTCCCCACCAGCTCTCGTATGTCACCCACAGCGGTGAAGGCGAAGGGCTGCTTTTTTATGGCTCGGTAATTCTGCCTTTTGTGGATCGCTTCCCGAAGGACACCGAACTCTACCGTATCATGACAACCAAACCGCAGGAACAGACTGCGTAATATGGAAATGGAGGAACTATCAATGAACAACGAAAAGCTTTATCTGATCCACGAGGACACCTATGTCGCCCACATTAACGAAAAGGTGCAGCTGTACTCCATGCTGAAGCAGCTGACCCACATGGTCAAGCACCTGCCCGCCAATCGCGGGAGCAAGGATTTGACCAAACTGGCCGCTGTGATGGAAAAGCGCAGCGATGAGATGTTCAAGTCCTGGAACATTCCCGGTTCCTACCTCCTCTTCGGGGACGAGGCTGACCTGACCTATCTCATGAACGAGGAGCTGTGTCCGCCCGAAATGGCCGGCTACGTTCTTTGCGACAGGGATTGTGATGAAAACTGCCCCTGCGGTGGAGACTGTCCCTGCTGTGAGATCGGAGGAGAGGACGCTTGCAACGACGAACCCGACAAGTCCGGCGACGATGAAAACGAAGCCGACATCGGAGAGCTGTTCGCCATGCTGGGTGAAGTGATGCACTCCCTCTTTGGAGATAGCGTCACTGTTCATGTATTCACGGAATAAGGAAATGCAGCTTTCTCTGAAAGGGGTGATGCCCTATGAGTAAACGGTCCCCACGCCTGCAGTTCACCGATGAGGAAAGGGCTGCGCCGGAACTCCAGAAGGTTATCACGAAAGCAGACAAAGCAGCGGACAAGCTGGAGAAAGCGGAAGCCAGGATTCCAAAGAAAACGGTCAAGGTGAAAGAGCGTGTTCTTGACAAGAAAACCGGAAAGATCACAACGAAACTCTCCTTTGAGGAACTGGATAAGAAGCCTCCGTCCAAGCTGACCCATGCGGCAACTGCCGTTCCAATAAACTCTGTTTCTGTTGCAGCACATCGGGAAATCCACCAATCTGAGGACGATAACGTGGGCGTAGAAAGTGCTCACAAGCTTGAGGAAGCTGCAGAGGGCGGTGTGCGGACCATTGAGTCCGCGCATCGTTCCCATCAGCTAAAGCCCTATCGTAATGCTGACCGTGCCGAGGCGAAAGCGGACAAGGCGAATCTAAAAGCTCTGAACAAAACCTCCGATGCACAGAATCCGCAATTCCAAAGCAATCCCTACTCCCGATGGCAACAGAAGCGGGCAATCAAAAAGGAATATGCCGCAGCAAAAGCCGGGAAAACGACGGACCGCACTGTTAAGGTGTCTGAGGCAACAGCAAAAGCCGCCAAGAAAACAGCTGAGAAATCCAAAAAGACCGGCGAGTTTATCGCCCGTCACAAAAAGGGCTTCCTCATTGCCATCGGCATTGTTGCTGTCCTTGCCATCTTTCTGAACATCATGTCTTCGTGCTCCGTCATGTTCCAGGCCGGTGTTACGGCGGTCGGTGCTACAACTTATCCATGCGAGGATTCCGATATGCTTGCTGCCGAAGCACAGTATTGCGCCATGGAAGCTGAACTGCAGCAATATTTGGATACCTACGAAAGCACCCACGACTATGACGAGTACCATTTCGATCTCGACACCATTGAGCACGACCCATATGTGCTGATTTCCGCAATTACTGCCCTGCACGGCAGTGAATGGACGATTGATGAGGTTGGAGGCATTCTGGATATGCTGTTTGAAAAGCAGTACATCCTCACCGAAACCGTCACATCGGAGACCCGATATCGCACCGAGACCCGAACCGGCTATTACACCTCCACCGACCCGGAGACCGGTGAAATCGAGCTTATCCCTTATGATTATGATGTCGAGGTGCCGTACACCTACTATATTTGCACGGTGAAACTGGAAAACTTCAACCTGTCTCATGTGCCGGTGTATATCATGAGTCAGGAACAGCTCTCCATGTACGCTGCTTATATGGGAACGCTGGGCAATCGCCCCGATTTGTTTGCAGGGTCCGGATATGTGGACAGGTACTATAACACGGAATATGCGGATTATGAGATACCGCCGGAAGCGCTCGAAGATGAGCAGTTCGCTGCTATGATCGCAGAAGCAGAAAAATATCTCGGCTATCCCTATGTGTGGGGCGGCAGCTCCCCCTCCACTTCCTTTGACTGCTCCGGCTTTGTATCATGGGTAATCAACAACTGCGGCGTGGGATGGAACGTCGGCAGACTTGGCGCAGACAGCCTTCGCCATATCTGTACAGCAGTATCTTCCGCAAACGCCAAGCCCGGTGATCTGATATTCTTCCAAGGCACCTACGATACAACCGGCGCTTCCCATGTGGGCATCTATGTGGGCAACGGTATGATGATCCACTGCGGCGATCCGATCCAGTATGCAAGCATCAACACAAGCTATTGGCAGGAGCACTTCCTGTCCTTCGGGCGCTTACCAAGTCCATGAAAAGTTTACAATCAATTTTGGAATGTGTATTGCTATTGTGCGCACATTTGCGTATAATATAAGCATAGAAACACAATTCGGAAAGGAGTGGCACATCCATGGCAAAATCAGCAAACCTGTATGCCCGCATAGAACCTGATCTCAAGGAGCAGGCTGAAAGCATTCTCTCTGCCCTTGGCATTCCTGCATCCAATGCCATCACCATGTTCTACAAGCAGATTATTCTGCAAAAAGGCTTGCCCTTTGAGGTAAAGCTCCCGGCGACTCGACCGGTAGATATCAGCGGTATTACCGAGGAGCAGCTGAGCGAAGAACTGGAGAAAGGATATGCGGATATTGCAGCCGGTCGTACAAGAGCAGCAAAAGGCGTTTTTGAAGACATCCGCAAGGATTATGGCGTATGATCTACGATGTTCAAATCACAGCGCAGGCGGAAAGTGACCTTCGCAGTATTTTTGAATATATCGCCTATGAGCTGCAATCCGTTCAAAATGCGATTGGTCAGCTGGAACGCCTGGAACAGAGCATATCCAGTCTTGACCAGATGCCGGAACGCTTCCGAGCCTATCTGAACGAGCCATGGAACGGCAGAGGTCTTCGCGTCATGCCGGTAGACCATTACCTTGTGTTCTATATTCCCAGCCACGAATCAAAAACGGTTCACATCGTTCGTGTTCTGTACGGTGGTCGGGATATAGAGCAGCAGCTTAATCGCTTTACGCAATTCTAATACGATCTGAAAAGCATCTGTCTTTGGGCAGGTGCTTTTCTGCGTTTTAAGGAGGTATGCAAATGAATCCCAAAGTAGCCAAGCTCAAAGAGGAGCGCGAAAAGCATATCGAAAAGATTTCCTCTTTGCAGGCACGAATCAAGAAAATCGATGCAGCAATCGTTGAGATTGAGAATACCGACATCATCGGCATGGTTCGTGAGCAAGGTCTTTCTCCTTACATGCTCATGGAACTGTTGAAAGGCATGAAGAAAGAACCTTTGCCTGCCGCAACCTTTGAAAGAACGGAGGATGAAACTCTTGAAGAGTAAACTGAAAACGCTCTCCTTTGTACTGGCTGTTGTGCTCTGCATGACAGCCTTTTCTGTTACCGCCTTTGCCGCTGACGGCGGCTATTATGCGTCCAATGAGAACACCACGGAGACGCCGCCCGACTCCATCGACAGCATTGTTGTTGGAACGGAGAATGTGCAGCTTCCTGAAGGTGGAGATGCAGGCACCGGTGAAGCCCTGACGCCGGATGGCAATCTGACCTTGATTGACGATATCCTGCAGGCCGAGGCTTTCGTGAGTGATGAAACTGAACACGCAGAAAAGCGGTTCATTACTGTCCAGTCCAAGAACGGCAACTACTTCTATTTGGTCATTGATCGCGCCGGTGATACCGAGAACGTCTATTTCCTGAACCTCGTGGATGAAGCGGATCTGATGGCATTGATGGAGGACGGCAATACCGAAAAACCGGTAGCATCCTGCTCCTGCACCGATAAATGCGTGGTCGGCAGCATCAATACCTCTTGTGAGGTATGCAGAACCAATATGAGCGAATGCACCGGAAAAGAAGCAGTCGTTGATACCGAGCCTGAACCCGAACCCAATGAGCCGGATGGAAAAGAACCTTCTGACACGAAAACCTCCAACAGCGGGCTGCTGATTGTGGTACTCATTGTCGCTGCCGGTGCCGGAGGTGCAATCTATTGGTTCAAATTCCGCAATAAGGAGCCGAAGAACAAGGGCGGTAACGACCTTGATGACTATGACTTCGGGCAGGAGGACGACGAAGAGGAAGAAACCGAAATTGACGATGCCGATCTGATGGCAGAAGTCGAAGAAAAAGATGAGGAGAATAACTGATGATGAAAAGACTTGTGATCGCTGAGAAACCGTCCGTTGGTATGTCCATCGCTACAGTTTTGGGGGTAAACGGCAGGAATGACGGCTATCTGGAGGGCCACGACTATATCGTGTCCTGGTGCTTCGGTCATCTGGCTGAGCTGGTAAACGCAGAGAGCTACGATGAAAAGTATGCCAAATGGAAATACGGTGATCTTCCCATCGTCCCCTCCGGTTGGAAGTACAAAATCTCCCGCGACAAGTATCAGCAGTTTGAAACGCTGCGTCAGCTTATGAATCGCGGAGATGTATCCGAGGTCATCAACGCCTGTGATGCAGGTCGCGAGGGCGAGCTGATCTTCCGCAATATGTACGCTATGACCGGCTGCAAGAAGCCGATCCTGCGTCTGTGGATCTCATCCATGGAGGACAGCGCCATTGAGAAGGGCTTCCGTGAACTGAAAAGTGGCAAAGAATATGATAATCTCTTCGCCGCAGCACGATGCCGTGAATGGGCAGATTGGCTTGTTGGTATCAATGCCACTCGGCTGTTTTCCGTGCTCTATCACCGCACTTTGAATGTCGGGCGCGTGGTTTCTCCCACGCTGGCGCTGCTTGTACAGCGCGAGGCAGAGATCAACGCATTTCAGCCGGAGGCTTTCTATACTGCTGAACTGGACTTCGGTGACTTCACCGCTGTAAGTGAAAAGCAGAAAAGCAAATCCGATGCTGAAGCATTGCTTTGCTGTGCCGGAAAGCCTGTTGTGACGTCAGTCAAAACCAAGGAAAAGAGTGAGAAAGCACCCGCCCTTTATGATCTGACCTCTCTGCAGCGAGATGCGAACCGCATCCTTGGCTATACCGCCCAGCAGACCCTGGATTATGTGCAAAGCCTTTATGAGCAGAAGCTCTGCACTTATCCCCGCACCGACAGCCGGTATCTGACGGATGATATGGAAAACTGCGTAAGAGGCATTGCGCTTTGCGCTGCGAATATCGCTGGTGTGGATGCTCCCGCTGTGGCCGTGCTGGGACAGGTCTGCGACAGTTCCAAAGTCAGTGACCACCATGCAATCATCCCGACACACCATGCCGGTGAAATCGACCGTTCCACGCTTCCGGTTGGAGAACGTGAGGTGCTGAAGCTCATTGCCCGTCAGGTTCTTCGTGCCGTATCCGAGATGTATCGCTACCGCGAGACTGTGATCGAGATCGACTGCGGCGGCAGCGTCTTCGCTGCCAAGGGAAAGACTGTGACGAATATCGGCTGGAAAGCCTACAACGACAAGAAGCAGAAGGATACAATCCTGCCTGTCATATCTGAGGGTGACGAGCTTCATGTCGTAAGCTCTGAAATCAAGGAGGGTTTCACGACTCCTCCCGCGCACTTTACCGAGGATGCTTTGCTCTCCGCCATGGAAAACGCCGGAAAGGATGAAATGCCCGATGATGCCGAGCGAAAGGGCCTTGGCACGCCTGCAACCCGTGCCGGTATCATTGAGAAGCTGATCGCCACCGGTTTTGTTGCCCGTAAAAAGGCAAAGAAAACGGTCCATCTCATTCCCGCCAATGTCGGAGTATCTCTTGTCACCGTTCTGCCGGAGCAGCTCCAGTCTCCTTTGCTGACCGCCGAGTGGGAGCACAAACTCAAAATGGTAGAACGGGGCGAATACTCTGCAGATACCTTTATGTCTGAGATTGCGCTCATGGTAAACGAGCTTGTCAAGACCTACAAGGTCATCAAAGGAGCGGAAGTCCTGTTCCCCTCCGGGCGCGATGTGGTTGGAAAGTGTCCCCGCTGCGGCAGCGATGTTACGGAGAGCAAAAAAGGGTTCTTCTGTGAGTGCAACGATTGCCGCTTTGGGCTTTGGAAGGACAATAAGTTCCTGACAGCCAAGAAGATTACGCTGACAAAAAAGATGGTTTCTGAGCTTCTGAAAAACGGTCGGTTTCCTGTCAAGGGCATCTTCTCCGAGAAAACGGGCAAGTCCTACGATGCCACGATTACCCTCACCGATGACGGTGCGAGAAGCGTTTATGCTCTGGATTTTGGCAAGGAGCATGCCGTATGAAGCTCTCGCCGGAGGAACGTGAGACAATCATCCTCTACGACGAATCGACGGACAAAGCGAGCGTTTATACCCACGACAAGAAACTCCGGGAGAAGCTGAAACGCCTCCACAAGAAGTATCCAGACAAGATATTTCCGGAACAGAAAGAGCATCCCGGTGCCGTCAGCTATATCGTGCCGAAGAAATGCGTGATGGTTCACGAGCCTTTCAGCGATGAACGCAAGAAAAGGCTCAGCGAGAAGGCGAAAACCGCAGGCAGGAAGCCGCCTGTACGAACCAGGAATACCAATTAACCCTATGCCTCCGCATGAGGCCTCAAAGCCCGTGCGGAGGCTACTTTTTTTGAAGATCATGGAGGACCCCCAATCAATAGCTATATTGAAAACAGCCCTCTGAAATTCAAACGAGTAATCCAGAAGGGCTGACCTGTGCGAAAGGAGTATAGTCTATGCCGGAAAACGAAAAGCAAACCAACAGAGAACGGCTGAAAGACATCACAGACAGCATAGAAAGAGGGATTCAGGAACTCTTTCAGTCGGACAAATACGCTGCGTATCTGCGTACCATGAGCCGTTTCCACAAATACAGCGTCAACAATCAGATGCTCATCTATATGCAGAAACCCGACGCTACTCTGGTCGCCGGCTTCAACAAATGGAGGGACCAGTTTGAGCGCAACGTCATGAAGGGCGAAAAGGGAATCAAAATCATTGCTCCCACGCCCTTCAAAAAGAAAATCGAGGAACAGAAGCTGGACCCCGATACCAAGCTGCCCATGCTTGATGCAGACGGCAAGGTCATCATGGAGGAAAAGGAAATCAAAATCCCCATGTTCAAACCTGTCACCGTCTTTGATGTATCGCAGACGCAAGGAAAGCCCTTGCCGCAGCTGGCCTCCGATTTGCAGGGAAATGTGCAGAACTATGAGGTCTTCATGGAAGCCCTGCGGAGAACATCGCCTGTTCCCATTGACTTCAAACCCATCCGTGATGGCTCTGACGGCTTCTTTTCTCTGGACAATCAGAGTATTACCATCCGCGAGGGCATGAGCGAAGTACAGACGGTCTCTGCTGTTGTTCACGAGATCGCACACTCCAAACTTCACAACAAGGTTGGGGACGAGCAACAGAAAGACCGCAATACCGAGGAGGTCGAGGCTGAGAGCATTTCCTTCGCCGTCTGCGCCTATTATGGCATTTCTACGGGCGAAAACAGCTTCGGGTATATCGCAGCATGGTCAAAGGACAAGGAACTGAAGGAGCTTCGGGAGAGCCTTGAAACCATCAACAAAACCTCTTCCGAACTGATTACTGACATCGACCGCCACTACGCACAGATTATGAAAGAGCGAGAAGCAGAGGTTGTCGTAGAAGCACCTGTTCAGGAAGAACAGGTGCTGCAGTCGCCCACGAAAGAAGAAGCCCTCTACCTTGTGGACGATACGGTGTACCTCCATGTGCAGCCCACTGATGGCGGATGGGATTACTCGCTCTACGATAAGGATAGCAAGAAACTTCTGGACGGCGGCATCATCGACACCGCTGACATTGAAAGCTCTCCCGTCAGCTCTCTTGCCGGTGCAGTACGAACCGAGGTGTTTGCTGTACAGGGCATGACCCCATCCAAGGTGGTCTTTGAAGATCTCTCTATCTTGGGAGAACTGCTTGCAGCACATCTCCCGGAAACGGAATCCGTCAAGACCGAAGGCGCAGAGGCTATTGATGAAATCGCCCGTACCGTGCCGGAAGAAACGCCTGCACAAGCTCCCGATAATGGCTATATGCCTGACCCTTCCATGTCCATTGCTGCGATGAATGCATACGGCTATACCGACGAGAATATGCTTCCCCTTTCCAAAGAGCGAGCCTTGGAGCTGATGGAACGGGATGTGCCTGTGTATATGCTCTATGATGACAACAGCGAGGCGATGGCATTTGAGCCGGAGGATATTCAGATGTTCTCCGGTATGTTTGCTGTGGACCGTGCAGACTGGGAGCGAGTGCGTGACGAGATCCCGCCCATGGACGAGACTCTAGTGCGTCAGAAAATGGAGCAGGCATTCCATAGCAGTGCGACGGATGCGTATGCCATTTATCAGCTCAAGCGTGAAGACTCCACAACGGACTTGCGGTTCATGGGCAGCGACTGGCTGCAGAAGAAGGGATTGGAACCGAACAGGGACAACTATGATCTGGTCTATACCGGCAGACTGTATTCCTCTGAAAACCGACTCGACACATTGGAGCGCCTGTATCATATGTTCAATACCGACCATCCGGAAGATTTTCGCGGTCATAGCCTGTCGGTCAGCGACATCGTGGCGCTCAAAGAGCAAGGCGTGGTATCCTATCATTACGTCGATAGCATCGGATATACGGAATTGCCGAATTTCGATAAAAACCACCTTAAGGCTGCGGAAATGCAGTTGGAGGATGACTACGGCATGATCGATGGTATTGTCAACAACGGAGCAAAACAGCCGGAACAGCCGAAGCAGAATCAGCCTGTCAAAGCTGCGGATGACAGGAGCAAGCGCCCTTCGGTTCTTGCCAAGCTTCGAAAACTCCAAGCGGAAGACAAACAAATTGCAGCCAGGCACAGAAGTGCAGAAAGGGACGAAATATGATGAACTTTACCAACGACGAAATGAATCTGATGGCCATTTACAACGCCGGAAGCAGAGCTGCGCTCATGGATGCGCTGTGTGCCATGCGTGAGTATCTGGAAGCCGATGAGACTGAGCTTCGTGATATGACCGACGCAGTTCTGGAAAAGCTGGACGCCATGACCGATGCAGAGTTTGAAGCACTGGACCTGTTCCCGGATTTCAGTGAGGAGGATGCAGATGGCGAGTAAGCTGGATTTTTACTCTCAGCTCGCAGACCACACCGCAAAACAAATCACCGGCAGTTTTGGAGAATGGACTTCATTTCTGGAAACTGCGGGACGCCTGTATAAGTACCCGTTCCATGAACAGCTCATGATCTTCGCACAGAAGCCCGATGCAACGGCTTGCGCGGATTATGACCTCTGGAACAAACAGATGCGGCGCTATGTCCGGCGCGGTACGACAGGCATTGCACTCATTGATACCTCTGGCGACAATCCACGGCTGAAATACGTCTTTGATGTGGCTGACACGGGCGGCAGAGAGAACTCTCGCCGCCCTTATCTTTGGGAATATCGTGAGGAGCATTTTGATCGTGTTTCTGCGGCGCTGGAGCAGAGATTTGATGTGTCCGGCAGGAACGGTCTTGCCGATCAGCTCGAACAGATTGCCTCTCGGCTCGTGACCGAATACTGGAACGACAACAGCCGGGACATCCTCGGCATCCTTGCCGATTCCTTTCTGGAAGAGTATGATGATTACAACGTAAGTGTTGCTTTCAGAAATGCGGCAACCGTCAGCACCACTTATGCGCTCATGTCCCGCTGCGGCCTCAATCCCGGCGACCACTTTGAGCATGAAGATTTCCTGAGTATTTTCGATTTTAATACGCCGCAGACCATCTCCGTCCTCGGTACTGCTATCAGCAATTCCAGCGAGCAGGTTTTGCGGCAAATTGAAGTCACCATCAAAAACTATGAGCGTGAAAGGAACGCGGAAAGGAGCCAGAACAATGACAGAGCTGACCTACACGAGAAGCGGGGATTACCTGATCCCCAACCTGAGCCTGCAGGAGACCGGGATGAAGCCCCTGGGCAAGTACGGTCGGATGCGGAAGAAGTATCTGCAGGAGCACAGACCGGTGCTGTGGAACAGCATGATCCTGTCGGAGAAGCTGTATCCCCATCTGAGGGAGATCGACGAGACGGCGAACCGTCGGCTGGAGCAGCTGATGCCCGAGCTGATGAGGCGCAGCGGCGTGACGGAGGAACTGAAAGCCAGAGACCCGATGAAATGGGTGGGCCTCATGAACAACCTGAAGGCGCAGGCCGAGGAGACGATTCTGAACGAGCTGATCTTCAGCTAACCCTCTTTGATCTGGCAGTATTCCCCACAGAACAGGAGCAGATAAACCAAATTGACGAAGCGGAGAGTGTACGAGCTACACCCTTCGCTTTTTCCTTTGCCCAGGAAGATATCGACCAAGTGCTCCGTCTTGGGAGCAATACGGAAGATTCCCGGCTGACAATCGTATCGGAATTCCAGAAGCAGAAATCCATTGAAGAAATCGCAGCAAGACTGAGCAAGGAATATCACGGAGGCGCAGGTTTCAAAACCGATCACGGCGAGTTCTCCGCGTGGTATGCCGAGGATGGCATCTACCTTGCGAAAGGCCGCTCTGCCCGCTACTCCAGATCTGCCCAGGTTGTCTCATGGGAAGCAGCCGCCGAGCGAATCGGTCAGCTTATGGAGCAAGGACAGTTCGCCTCAAATGTGGAAGTGATTGAGGCAGAGAGCCATGAACGAGCGAAGCTTGCAGAAGCTCTTTGGTATCACTATGGGGATATCAGCGACGAAGCAAGAGCGCAAGGATATATGTCCACACTGGCAGACCATCGGAAAGGTGGTTTCCCCGACGCAACAGCAAGGCTTTCCGATGAACTGAAAGACCCTGCTTTCCGTGAGACGCTGGCAGCCGAGCTGACTGCGTTTTCCGCCGCTTATGAACAGGATCACAGTCTGATGCGCTTTCGCTTGTACAATCCCCAACGTGTGTTGCATATGCTGCAGGACTTCAGCCTTCCTCGTCGGGAATTCACCTCCGACATGACTGAAGTACCGAAGCCGGGAATGTTCATCACTGAGGATGAAATCAACGCCACATTGAACCGCGGCAGTCATGCCGAAGGTGGGAAAGGACGCATCTATGAATATCTTACGAGCGATCATAGTACCAAGGAAAAGACGGACTTCCTGAAAAATGAATACGGGATTGGAGGCAGCTCCCATGCCGTATCCGGCATAGGTTGGTTTGACAGCAGCGGCAAGGGCATCAAACTTCAGAAACCCGACTGTGCAGATGTGGAGCTGAACTGGAACAAGGTGCTCTCCCACTTTGAGAGCATCATCCGAAACGACAGATATTTTACGCCTGAAGAGAAAGCCCGGTATGAAGAGATGCAGACACGGGAGGCTCAGTTACGAAATCACTTCGACACCTACAACGACATCAAGCACGCCCACCCGGATGATATTGTGCTGTTCCAGGTTGGAGATTTCTTTGAGATGTATGGCGAGGATGCAAAAGCAGCGTCCGAGCTGCTTGACCTTCATCTGACATCTCGCCCTGTCGCCGGAGTCGGTCGAGTGGAGATGTGCGGTATCCCCGCCAATCGCCTGGAACAGTTTGTCGAGCGTCTGCGTGAGAGCCATTCCGTCACGATCTCCCCGCTGAACACCGTGATTAACGAGCACACATCCTATTCTATGGCAAAGTCAGGCGCAGCCGAGGAAGCACCCACAGAAGATGTCCTGCCCTCTGAAACAGGAGTACAGACACCTGCTTTGGAAGCGAAGGAAGCCGAAGAGAGTAATCCATCACCCATAGCAGAGAACGCGCCGCAAATGCGTACAGAGTTGACTCAGGAGGACATCGATGAGGCGCTGCGACGTTGGAATGGAAACCCGGAGAGCAAGCGAGCTGTAGTGCGCTATATGCAAGACCATGCCCGTGAACGAGACACTGCCGCATGGCTGGCTGGTGAATACGGCACCGACGTGAGTAAGCCTCTGTACATCACCATGACCGGTACGGATATTGACCATGTAATGCCTTGGGCAAATGTGCAGCGCCGTATCGCCCAGCTCATCAAGGCAGATCAGTTCTATACGCCTGAAGAATATGACCGGTTGGATGATATAGACCCGATTGCCGTCCGCGAAGCCCTTGCTGAACGCGGCATTGTGGACGGCAAGTTAGTCGATCCCGACGCTTTGGACGCCGACCCATTCATTCAGCAAGTGATGAACGATGCCGAGCGCGTGTTCGCAGAAGAAAACCTGATCCCCGGCGAGACAACCTTTAGCCACAACGGGCAGACCTACCTCGTAGACCGTGTTGACCTCGACACCGGTATGGTTCAGTTCCAGAACATCGGCTTTGTGCTCCCTGAGAACGAGTCTGTATTCCATTCTGAGCCGATTTCCACAGTACGGATGTATATGGAGATGGAGGACGTCAAAGCTGCGGATGAGAAGGACACTGCACCCCAAGCAGAGCCAAGAGACCCAGCTTCCGGCGTCTCTTTCAAGGTTGGCGATACCGTCTATCTGGACGATACAGCCTTTGAGATCACTAACATCGGCTTGTTTGATGTGGAGCTGCGTGACCCCACTTTGACCTATCCGGTTTTCCGTTCGGAGAGCAAAGAACGGCTGATGGAGCTGCTTCACCATGACGAGCGAAATCAGCCTATTCTTGACCGCGACGTGCCCCATGACGAACAGTTTACCATCGAGACTGTGGAGGTCTTACCCGGCGAGAAGAACAATCTGCCCTTCGATGTTGTCATCCAGACGCTCCGCACCAACGAACCTGAGATTGACCCTCCAACGACAAGCGGCAGTCCTGTTTCCATTCCCATTGATGGTGTATGGCAGGAGTTCCCAAGCATTGCTGCCGCCGAGCAAGCTGCCTACGAGGAGTTCAGGGAAAACACCCGCAGAAACGCGCAGAACTTCCGCATCACGGATGAACACCTGGGCGAAGGCGGTGCAAAGTCCAAATATCAGGCCAATATTGCTGCCATTAAGCTACTCAAAGAGCTTGAAGCCACCGGCAGTCAGGCGCTCCCCGAACAGCAGGAAGTGCTGTCCCGCTATGTCGGCTGGGGCGGTCTTGTCGATGCCTTTGACCCCGACAAGCCTAACTGGAGCAAGGAATACACTGAGCTGAAGGAGCTGTTGACGCCCGAAGAGTATGCGGCGGCGCGAAGCTCCACACTGAATGCTCATTACACAAGTCCTGTGGTCATCAAAGCAATCTATGATGCCGTCGAAAAGATGGGATTCCAGACAGGCAACATTCTGGAGCCTGCAATGGGCGTTGGCAACTTCTTCGGCTGTCTGCCCGAATCCATGCAGAACAGCAAGCTCTACGGCGTAGAGCTTGACTGCATCACAGGGCGTATCGCGCAGCAGCTTTATCCCAAGGCTGACATCACCGTGGCAGGTTTTGAGACCACCGACAGACGCGATTTCTACGATCTCGCCATCGGCAATGTGCCGTTTGGGCAGTATCAGGTGAACGACCGGGCTTACAACAAGCTCGGTTTTTCCATTCACGACTACTTCTTTGCAAAGGCACTCGACCAAGTGAGACCGGGCGGCGTGATCGCCTTCGTGACCTCCCGCTATACCATGGACAAGCAATCCCCCGAAGTTCGCAAGTATATCGCGCAGCGGGCGGAGCTGCTCGGTGCAATTCGACTGCCGAATAACGCCTTCAAAGCGAATGCCGGTACAGATGTTGTCTCCGACATCATCTTCCTGCAGAAGCGTGACCGTCCCATTGAGATTGAACCCGACTGGATACATCTTGGTCAGAATGAGCACGGGTTCTCCATTAACAGCTATTTCCTTGAAAACCCCGAAATGATTCTCGGACGGGAGTCTTCGGAGAGTACACAGTACGGCAAGCAGGATTTCACCGTTGAGCCGTATGAAGACCTTGAACTGAGTACGCTGCTGAACTACGCCATTCAGAACATCCATGGCACCTACACGGAAGCGGAAATGCCCGATCTTGGTGACGGAGAGAGCATCGACACCTCCATTCCGGCAGACCCCAATGTGAAGAACTACAGCTACACCGTGGTGGATGGCGATGTCTACTACCGGGAAAACAGCCGTATGGTAAAGCCCGACCTAAACGCCACCGCCATAGAACGTGTCAAAGGCATGGTAGAACTGCGCGACTGTGTGCAGAAACTCATTGCACAACAGATGGACGGGTATGTGACGGATGAAACCATCCGCCAGACCCAGCATCAGCTGAATGAACTCTACGACAACTTCACGTCGAAGCATGGTCTTATCAACAGCCGAGGCAACGCCCTGGCCTTTGCAGATGACAGTTCCTACTATCTGCTTTGCTCTCTGGAAGTGCTGGACGAGGACAACAACCTGAAGCGTAAGGCAGATATGTTCACCAAGCGCACGATCAAGCCCCATGAGGTCGTGACATCCGTGGACACCGCTTCGGAGGCGTTGGCTCTCTCCATCTCTGAAAAAGCCTGCGTGGATTTGCCGTATATGTCTCAGCTTACCGGCAAAGACGAAGAAACCCTTGTTGGTGAATTAGCGGGCGTGATCTTCCATGACCCCGTGAAGCAGGAGTGGCAAACAGCAGACGAATACCTGTCCGGTAACGTCCGGGAGAAGCTGCGTATCGCACAAAGCTATGCGGCTCCCGGCTTCCCCAAAGAAGGTCTTGCAGATTACAGGCAGAATGTGGCCGCTCTGGAGCAGGCACAGCCTAAAGACCTGGATGCGTCCGAAATTGAAGTGCGCCTCGGTGCAACATGGATCGACAAAGACTATATCCAACAGTTTATGTTTGAGACCTTTGAACCTCCGTATTACCTGCGGAGATCTATCGAGGTCAATTATTCACCCTTCTCTGCCGAGTGGAACATCACCGGCAAATCACAGCCATCCTACAGCGACGTAAACGCCTATATGACCTACGGCACGGACAGAGCCAATGCCTATAAGATTCTGGAGGACACGCTGAACCTGCGGGATGTCCGTATCTATGACACTGTGACCGATCCCGATGGAAAAGAGCGCCGTGTGCTCAACTCCAAGGAAACAACCCTTGCGCAGCAGAAGCAGCAGGCCATCAAAGACGCATTTCAGGACTGGATTTGGAGAGACCCGGACCGGCGGCGTGAACTTGTCACGCGGTACAATGAGCTTTTCAACTCCACTCGCCCCCGGGAGTACGATGGAAGTCACATCACATTCAGTGGTATGAACCCGGAAATCCAGCTCCGAGAGCATCAGCTGAACGCCGTGGCCCACATCCTCTATGGAGGAAATACGCTGCTTGCCCACGAGGTAGGGGCTGGAAAGACGTTCGAAATGGTCGCGGCAGCGATGGAGAGCAAGCGGCTTGGCTTGTGTCAGAAGCCGCTCTTTGTTGTGCCGAACCACCTGACAGAACAGTGGGCATCTGAGTTCCTCCGTTTGTATCCCTCTGCAAATATTCTCGCTGCAACAAAGAAAGACTTCGAGCCGAGAAACCGAAAGAAGTTCTGCGGAAGAATCGCCACCGGCGACTATGATGCCATCATCATCGGACACAGCCAGTTTGAGAAGTTGCCCGTGTCTCAGGAGCGGCAGGAACGGCTTTTGCAGGAACAGATTGAAGAAATCGAAGAAGGTCTGGAGGAACTCAAAGCAAGCCGGGCAGAGCGATTTACCATCAAGTCTCTGGAACGCACGAAGAAGGGCTTGGAAACCCGGCTGAAAAAGCTCCAGGACACGACCCGCAAGGATGACGTGATTACCTTTGAGCAGTTGGGCGTTGACCGTCTGTATGTAGATGAGGCACACGCATTCAAAAACCTCTTCCTCTACACAAAGATGCGGAACGTAGCAGGTCTATCGACCTCGGATGCACAGAAGTCCTCGGATATGCTGCTGAAATGCCGCTATATTGATGAACTGACCGACAGCAAGGGCGTGGTCTTTGCCACCGGCACACCGGTCTCCAACTCCATGACGGAACTTTATACCATGATGCGCTATCTCCAGCACGATACCATTCGTGACAAGGGGCTGGCGCATTTTGACTGTTGGGCATCTACCTTCGGTGAAACTACGACTGCGATTGAACTTGCACCGGAAGGAACCGGCTATCGCGCCAGAACGCGCTTTGCAAAGTTCTTCAATCTGCCGGAACTGATGAACCTCTTCAAAGAGGCCGCAGACATCAAGACTGCAGACCAGCTGAATCTGCCGACTCCGACACCCATTTATCACAATGTGGTTGCTCAGCCTACGGAGATCCAGCAGGCAATGGTGCAGGAACTGTCCGAACGAGCTGCCAAAGTCCATGCCGGTATTGTCGATGCTTCGGTGGACAATATGCTGAAGATCACCTCGGATGGTCGTAAGCTTGGCCTTGACCAGCGCGTCATCAATCCCAATCTGCCCGATGAACCGACCAGTAAGGTCAATTTGTGCGTAGACAATATCTATCGCATCTGGGACGAGGGGCAGGCCGACAAGCTGACTCAGCTCGTATTCTGTGACTTGTCCACGCCAAAGAGCGCCGCTCCCTCCAAGAGAGCAGCGAAAGCTACTGCCGGCAATCTGGACAGCCCGGAGCTTCATGCTCTGGAAATGCTGGCTGAGAGAGATGGCGGCAATGATGAAAAAGACTTCACCGTGTATGATGACATCCGTGACAAATTGGTGGCCAGAGGCATCCCGCGGGAACAAATCGCCTTTATTCACGAGGCAAACACCGAAACCCGTAAGAAGGAGCTATTCTCCAAAGTCCGCTCCGGTCAGGTGCGTGTCCTGATGGGCAGCACATTCAAAATGGGGGCGGGCATGAATGTCCAGGATCGTCTTGTGGCGCTGCATGACCTGGATGCGCCATGGCGACCGGGCGACTTGGAACAGCGCAGCGGTCGTATCATCCGTCAGGGTAACATGAACCCCGAAGTTCATATCTACCGCTATGTGACAGAGGCAACCTTCGATGCCTACTTGTGGCAGACACTGGAGAACAAGCAGAAGTTTATCTCACAGATCATGACCTCCAAATCTCCGGTGCGCTCCTGCGATGATATTGACGAAACGGCGCTATCCTACGCCGAGATCAAAGCGCTGTGCGCCGGTGACGAGCGCATCAAGGAGAAGATGGACTTGGATGTGGACGTTGCCCGCCTGAAGCTGATGAAAGCCAACCATCAGAGCCAGCAGTACCGCCTGGAGGACAATCTCCTGCGGTACTTCCCGGAACAGATCGAGCAGAACAAGAGCTTTATCGCAGGCTTCGAGGCGGATATGAAAACCCTAGCAGAACACCCTCATCCTGCTGACGGCTTCGCCGGTATGACGGTTCGCGGCGATGTGCTGACCGACAAAGAGAACGCCGGAGCAGCTCTTGTGGATGCATTCAAGGAGGTCAAGGGGTTGGAGCCTGTGGCAGTAGGCAGTTACCGGGGCTTTCAGATGTCGTTGACATTGGAGGACTTCGGACGGGACTATGTTCTGACCCTCAAGGGACAGATGACGCACCGTGTCACTCTGGGAAAAGACCCACGAGGCAATTTGACACGAATTGACAACGCCCTGAATGGTATGTCCGACCGCCTCACCGCAGTACAAAACAAGCTCGACAGCCTGTATGCGCAGATGGAAACCGCAAGATCCGAACTTGGTAAGCCCTTCCCGCAGGAAGAGGAACTCCGCACGAAATCTGCACGACTTGCGGAGCTGAACATCGAATTGAATATCGACGATAAGACACCTCTTGAACAGATGGCAGAAGAAGCTCCAAGGGCAGAAATCACGAAATCTGTCCGACCCTCTGTGCTCTCGAAGCTTCAAGCGTATCAACATGACAGCAAGGCAAAAACGGAACCCGACAAAACCAAACTTAACAAACAGGAGGAACGCTGATTATGGAAAACGATAAGATCACCGTGCTCATGGTAGAGCCGGAAAAGAAGCCCTATGTAAAGGAGATCGATCCCGGATTGTCTTCGCTTCAGCATGAGGTAGGCGGCTATATTCAAGCCGTCTACCCCTTTGTGGAACCGGTGGCCATAATCTGTGACGAGGAGGCAAAGCTCACAGGCAAGCCGCTGAACCGGGCGCTGCGTGATGAGGACGGCGATATCTACGATATTGTTGCCGGCAAGTTTTTTGTTGTCGGCCTTGGTGAAGAGGACTTCACTTCGCTTCATCCCGACCACATCAAGAAGTTCTCCGATCTTTTCAAAACACCTGAACTGTTTGTGCGCATGAACGGTAAGCTGGTAGTCATCCCCATGGAGGATGAGCGAGTGAAAGCAAAAAAGCCATCCGTTCTCCAAAAGCTCAATCAGCTCAAATCGGATGAATCCAGGTCTGCGCCTAAGAAACCCCACGCAAAGGAGGAACGCTGACGATGAACAACGAAGAGTTGAACACGAAGGTATATGAGAAGCTCTTTGCAGAACAGGAGAAATACAAAGGGTGGCTGCTCACGCAGTCACCCGAGGAAATTCTAAACCACGCATACGAATATACCGTTCGCGAGGACATTGTTCTTGCCATGGAGTACCACGACATCTCCGATGAACAGGCAAAGGCTCTACTGTCTTCTCCTTCGCCGCTGGATGAGATCTTCCATGATTTTGAGCAAATCGAGGGGGACCATATGGATGTAATCCGTGGCTGTATTGAAACAAGAGCGAATGATATTCTGGAAGAACAGCGGCTGGCGCTTCTGCAGCTCCCTGTGTATAAGGAGACAGCAGCCTATGCACGAGACCATGGCGAACTTGACAGGTGGCGGGCATCGCACAGAGCAAACACTTCCTGTCGTGATGCCATTGAGGACACGATTGCAGCGAATTACAAAGACAATCGCTTGAATATGGCTTGCCTCAAAGATGTCCTCGACCGCTTCGGCTTAGAACGCACCGTATATGTTGTTGCCAACACGATCCGCGACAAGGATTGGGATGGCCGCATCTCTGATGAGAATAAGGCGTGGGCAAAAGGAGTGGACATTCATCCGGACAAGAGCGCCTGGGACGGCGACCACACCAGAGAGTTCGTCATCAGCCATACACACCCCGGCTTAATCAATCTCTTTGCCAATCATGTGCGAAAAGAGGCGCAACTGGCGCAGGAGAAAAAGCCCTCTGTGATAAAGAAGCTCCATGACTCCAAAGCAGCAGATATGAAAAAGCCGCCACAGAAAAGCAAGGAGGTTGAACTCTGAAATGGCACAGCAGAGACGCCCGATTGAACTCAAGTTCCATGTCACACCGGAAGAGAAAGCAATCATCGAAAAGAAAAAGGCGCAGATCGGCACCAACTGTACAGCAGCCTATTGTCGAAAGATGGCACTTGACGGGTATGTGCTGAAACTGGACTTTCCAGAACTGCGCCAGTGGTCTTCCACACAGCGCAGGATCAGCAATAATTTCAATCAGCTTGCCAAGCGTGTGAATACCACGAACCGCATCTATGAGGCGGACATTGAAAACATGAGGGAAATGCTCGACCAGCTTTGGGACGCCATCAATGAACTGATGCTGAAGCTTGCCACCATCGACTGACATCCTTGCCGCTTTTTCTGCTTGGCTGTAAAATGTATTCAGAAAGATAGGAGGGATTTTGATGAGGTTTCTATTGAAGCTAGTATTTGCTCCGGCTATTGCAATCCTCGCCGTTCTGATTTGGCTCTGCGGGTTGACGTTAAAGCTCTCCGCCTGGGTGTTCGGAATCATCGGTACTGTCCTCGGTATCCTCGGTCTGGCAATTCTTCTGCTCGACAGCGTGACCAATGGCATCATTGTTCTGGTCATTGCGTTCCTCGCAAGTCCTCTCGGTCTTCCGATGCTGGCTGCGTGGATGATTGGCCAAATGCAGAGCTTCCGCTACTTTGTTCAGGACGCGATTTATGGATAACCAACTTCTACGCAAGTTGAGTAGAAGTTGAATATAGCCAACATCATTGAAGGGTGCAGCTCCGTGCTGCATCCTTCTTTTACATATTGGAGGTGATCTGCTATTGCTACTACACGAATCATTCCCATGCATACAACGAAAGGAAAAACAATCGCTCAGTGCCTTTCGGAAAGAATTGACTACGGCACGAATCCGGAGAAAACTCAGAATAGCGAGTTGATCTCCTCTTACGCCTGCGAGCCGCGCACGGCTGATGCAGAGTTTCTGGCATCCAAGAAATGCTATGAACAGATTACCGGCAGATGCGAAGCAACCAACGTAATTGCCTATCAGGTGCGGCAGTCCTTCAAACCCGGAGAGGTATCACCGGAGGAAGCGAACCAAATCGGATATGATTTTGCCATGCGTTTCCTAAAAGGCAAACACGCCTTTATCGTGTGCACGCATACAGACAAACGCCATGTCCACAATCATATATATTGGAACTCTACAACACTGGACTGCACCCGAAAATTCCGGGACTTTCATCGCTCCGGCAAGGCTGTCAGAACGCTGAGTGACCTGATATGTACCGAGCACAAGCTGTCTGTTATTGCTGACCCGCAGAGACATGGAGACAGCTATAATAAGTGGCTTGGCAATCGGGCGAAGGTCTCACATCGTGAGCGCCTGCGTATGGCGATTGATACCGCACTCTCAAAAAAGCCGCACGATTTTAATGCCTTTCTTGCTCTGCTTACCGCAGAGGGCTACCGAGTGAAAAGAGGAAAGTACCTCGCATTTGACCACGATGACTTCAAACAAAAGGTGCGGATAAACTCTCTGGGGGAAGGGTACTCCGAGGATGAAATCCGTGCGGTCATACAAGGCCAGCGCAACCACACATCGAAGAAGCGCCGAATTGTAAAACAGGCAGATAAACCACAGACCATTATCGATATCCAAGCAAAACTTGCTGAAGGTAAGGGCGACGCATATCGGCGCTGGGCAACTGTTGAGAATCTAAAGCGGATGGCAAAAACGAAGCTCTATATGGATGAGCACCATCTTGATTACGAGTCCCTTGCCGAAAGAAAGGATGCTTTGGTAAAGCAGGAAGCTGATCTGACTGCAAGAATAACGCAGGCTCAGACAAGGCTTGCCGAGATCAATGTGCTCAAAACGCACATCGTCAATTACTCAAAAACCAAGGACATCTACGTTGCGTACCGCAAGTCCGGTTACTCGAAGAAGTTTCTTGAAGAACACGAGGCAGACATCATCATCCACAAAGCCGCGAAAAAGGCTTTTGATGAATTGGGCGTTAAGAAGCTTCCAACCGTCAAGAGCCTACAAGTTGAATTTGCAGAGCTTCTTTCAGCAAAAAAGACTGCCTATGCCGATCTAAAAAAGGTTCGTGACGAGATGCGTGAGCTGTCTATCCACAAGGCAAACTATGAGGAGTTGCGAGACCTTGAGGAACGCGAGGATCGCAAAGAACAAGAGCGTGGCCGTGAATAACGGTCACGCTCTCATAGCGTTGGCACATGAAATGTGGCAATGCGCAGCCGCAGATCAAATCTGCGTTAAAGGGGTTCGGGGATGTTTCCCAGACAAGGTTTTTGGCGGTTTCCGTGCGCAGCGGAAATCGTCAGAAAACGCATCAAGGACCCTTGATGCCCAGCTTGCCAAGTATGTTTCCTTCGTTTTTCGTTTTCTCAAACAACATACTCTTCGTTACAAAAGTGGCATTAATAATGCTCATCGCAACCAATTTCTATTGTCTTTACTAAATTTTGTAGTGGCTGTGAGGATAGTTTAGAAAAATGCCATAGGGTTCTCACTTATCGAGAGGACAACCATGAAACAACAGCTCATCATCTACACAGAAAAACAAGGCAGGGCCGATTGTTTTATTATCAGTTGTCATTGATATTACCTTATCAAACTCACCGTGAGTTTTTCAAGTCTTGGGCATATTATCTCATGGATAAGGGTGAGTTACTAGGCGGGTGGTTATTGAGCACTTACAATTGTTACACCCTTCAGGCCTCTTTCGTGGGCATACATATACAAATCTTCTACTTGCTCTTTTGTAAAATTATGCGGAACATTAATCGTAGAACTAATGGAAGCATCAATATGATTTTGCCATGCCGACTGCATTTCGATTCTTTCTCTGTAGTTTAGAGTCTTCGCAGTGGTAAAGAAATCAGGAAGCTCCTTATCATCTTTCAAACCATGTTCATCCATGTATGACTGTACAATAGGAGTATAGATTTTATAATATTCGTCATGACCATGGAGAGATTCTGTCTTTCTTTCATAGTAGTTAGCGTATATCGGCTCAATACCGCCTGAGACTCCAAGCATGGTAGAAAGGCTTCCTGTTGGTGCAATTGTAAGTAACTGAGAATTTCTTAGACCGTATTTTTGAACAGATTCTTTTGTGAAATTAGAAGTATTGCTTTGATAGAAATCAGATTTTTCAACCTTATTTAATTTAAACTTTGGATAACACCCTTCTGTCATTGCAAGATGTGCAGAGCATGCAATAGCCACATCTGACATTCTACTTGCAATATTGCTACACAGTACCAATGAATCTTTTGAACCATATCTGACGTTCATTTTGATAAGCATATCAGCTAATCCGAAGATTCCTAAGCCAACCTGACGCCAATCTCTTACAGAGTCTCTTTGCTCCTGTAGTGGATGTAAAGGAAGGCCTTCATCAAGTACTTCATTCAATGCTACAATTGATTTAAAAACTGCATCTTCAAAATTGTTGTAATCAAACTGCCTGTCTTCTGTTACAAATTCAGCTAAGTTTAGGCTTCCAAGCAAACAACTCCCACCTGCTGGAAGGGGTTCCTCAGCGCACTGAGCAGTTAGCACACCATTAAAAATTCCAGAATGGTTAATTGGTTCATTGAAGCAATAAACAACTTCACAATTTTCAATTTTTTCAATTTTATCTACAGTAATGAATCTTGAAGCATTCCTATTAGGCTTAGGATTTACAATAACTCTATGTAATTGTAAACCAAGGTTAATTAATGTTCTTACTGTGTTTGCACTCAATAGTAATCTAGGGGTGTCTGTATTTTCAAGAAATTACCACCGGCTAAGCGGTAGTTTATTTTTCTTGTGACTACAAACAAAGGCTGAAAGCTCTAAAACAAGCTTCCAGCCCCTTCATAACTATTAAAGACTATAATTCACAGTCCCGCCATCGCTCCATATGTTTACCAAAACTATTCTCATTGAACGTTTTCTTTGAATTCATAGAATAGACTTATGCTTTTGCCGTAGGGTATTCCGTACAGAGCAGCCTGTAAGCAGGCTCATCTTCTTCTATTGTAGGGAATCTGCCCAAAGGTTTCAGAAAGCGATTATCAGTATTATCATCATTACACATAGATACCTCTCCGATCAGAACATCCTCTGAATCCTCCGGAATAATAAACTCATGATAACAATACGGGTATAATGATAAAGACTCACCCGGATAAAGCATGATGGGTTCACCTGGTTTTACATAATAACGTCTTCCATCCTTGCAGATCAACACATCGTTTTCCATATCTAAGGATTCGTCCTCTGCTGCATTATAAAGCGTAAATTGAATAACGCCGCCTCCCCTATTAATAATATCTTCCATTTTATTCCAATGGAAATGCATGGGGGAAATCTGTCCCGGACTGCACATCATAATTTTCTCTGCATATGCTTTTGTATATCTTTCGTCTTTAACATTTCCATTTCTGATGGTAATCAGAGCAAGACCCAAATGTTCAAAATCTCCCATGCCATAGTCTGTGACATCCCAACCGAGCATGTTGTCGCGGATTTCATCATACTCATGACCTTTCGTCTCCCATTCTTCCGGAGTAAAACTCAAAAAGGGAGGCAGCGCAAAAGAATATTTTTTTAACAGCGCTTCAAATTTTTTGATTGTTGCATTGATTTCTGAACGTTTCATTTTTCTATCCTCCTATCTTATATCTGCGGGATATTTCAGATCCCAAATCTCACGAATTTTATCCATCAATCGCATAATCGCTAAAGTTTCTGCATGCGTGAGGCTATCTGGCTCTGTCCTTCCAGAAAGAATAGAATCCACCGCTTCTTTTATCTGATACTCAAAGCCAGTTCCCTCATATGGGACATAATAAACGGTCGGTTCCAAAACCGTATTTCTAAAAACTTTTATTATTTCAACCTCAGAAAAGCGAGGTACAACTATTCTGCCGGCATCTCCATAAAAGACTGCCTCATTCGTATAATCTGCTGTTATGGAGCAATGTGCCGTGGCAATCGTACCATCTTTGTACCTGAAAGAAATCATTGCTTGTCCATCCACCTCCGTTGGTGTTGGAATCATGATAGTTTTGATTTCTTCTATTTCTGCACCAAGCATGCCTACTATGAAATGTAGGATATAGACTCCTAGATCCAAAAGAGCTCCGCCGCCAAATTCCCTCTTGATCAGTCTCGGGATATCGTTATTAAAACCAAGTGTTACTGTCAGCGTTTTTATTTTTCCAACGCTTCCGCTGCATAGTACTTCTTTTAATTTCTTTGTACCTGGCAGAAAACGAGACCACATTGCTTCCATCAAAAACAGCTTTTTTTCTTCTGCCAGTTTTATTACTTCTTCTGCCTCTTTGGTGTTAATTGTAAAAGGCTTTTCGCAGATAACATGTTTATTATTTTCTAGACACAGCTTAATGTTTTCATAATGAAACGAATTAAGCGTTGCAATATATACTACATCCAGATTCGGATCTTTTACCATCTCTTCATAAGAACCATACGCTTTTTCAAAGCCAAATTCTTTGGCAAAATCATTCGCTTTCTTTAAATCTTTGGATCCGACTGCATAAAGTATAACATTTTTATTTCTTGCAAGAGCGGTTGCTATTTTGTTTTGAGCAATTTTCCCCGGGCCCATAATGCCACATCGTAATTTTCTCATCTATTGCTCTCCCGCAACTGCATGCACTCACGTTCCAATTCCTGAATCTTTTCTTTGCCGTCCAGAATTTCAAAAACAAGCTCTACCGCAAATGTCTCCTGAGGTGCTATCATACACAGATCCCCTCTTTCTTCATGATATCGACGACCATACACAAGAGAATTGGAAGGTTCCAGACCAACCACATAATCTCCGCTTGCCGTCGATTTCCACTGCATAAAATAGGGAAGCTGTTTCTTATTAAATCTTATACAAAGCCCCATCTCCAGTCCTTCATTGACTATTCCTACAACTGTATTTCCCTGTAAATCTGCCGCCAAATCATGGATAAACACTTCTTCCACTGCACCTGTTTTTGGAGATCCCATGGTATTCCAGCATTGTACACCTTTTTCTGAGATTTCATCCCTTGGAGTTATCTCTCTGGAGGGAAAAATCATTTTTGCATCTCTCGTCAAAAAAGGAAAGCCAAAGTTGCAGTGGTACATCAACATCATCGGCATGCTTTGAAAGCCCTGATTTTCAATCTCATCTTTCACGATAATTCGAGGAGTCCCCAATACTGTACTGATCGAGCGTCTCAGCTGGAGGTTTTCTCCAAAAAGTTCTGCCTCCCGCATTTCTCCTCTTATTTCTATATGATATTGGTCATCTTTCCAGTAAGCATCTGCACCGGCATGTTCGGCAGGAGTAGTCCTCATCCTCCCGTGCATAGGATACTCACAACTTTCTTTGGAATAAGGCGCACAGATATTTTCAAATCCACAGGTAAAAAACAACCCTCCCATGATACTTCTTTGTGCTTCTGCACCATGTGTATCATAAGAGTTACGTCCATTAAGGCCTGGTTTTGAGAGAAAAGTCATATTTATCCCTCGATAAGTGAGCTCTGAAATATCTAGACACTTATCTTGCATGACTGAATAGGTCATCTGCCCATTTTTTACCTGAAAGGCGCGCAGCCCAGTCGCCCTGCCCTGTAAATATTCCACTTCACGAACATATGCAATTTGCTGCATACTACCTGCATGTTGATAGATCTCTTCTTTTAACATAGCAATTTACTCCAGATTGGCATGAAATTTCCACAATTCATTTATGTTAATACTTTCCTGTTCAATAAAAAGCATTGCAATAACATCCCCCAATACCAACAACGTCTGTTCAAAAAGCGAGGTCATTGGCTGCTCAGAATCCAGTTCATCTTCCAGGGATAATTTTGTTCTAACAGGAATCCGAACCATCAAGGATGCCACTTGGCTTATGTCGCCACATGGATTGGAACCAATATGTATAACCTTCGCCCCCAAACTTGCAGCTTTCCTGGCAATTGCCACCGGCAAAAGGGAATTGCCGCTTCCCGAGCCCACAATCAAAATATCTTTCTCTGTAATAGCAGGTTCTGTAATTTCGCCAACCACATGTGTTTCAACACCAATATGTGCCCACCGCTTTGCAATGGCTTCCAGAGAAAGCAACACTCTTCCAACACCTGTAAAATATACTTTTTCTGCTGAACGTACCATATCCATCAGCTGCTCAACTTCTTTTGGGTTCACCCTTGAGAGTGCCCGTGTGAGCTCATCTACTACCAACTTACTTTTATTATCATACAGTTCATTAAAAGAATTGTTTATCACAAGCATCCTCCTTTTATATAATGACAATCTAATACCGTTATTTCTCTCTTATTGCTCAATTACACAATCTTATTAGATCATCAATACTGTCTTTCATATTATCTTTGGCGATACAAGTTGTGCCCGCCACAAAAATACTGGCGCCACACTCTTTAAAATCGCGTATATTTTCTTTAGAAATTCGTCCATCCAACTCAATTCGAGTAGAAACCTTCTGCTCTCTAATGAGGTTGTCAAGATCAACAATTTTTTGTCTTGCATACGGTACCTGTTTTTCATAGGAATTACCGGCAAATCCTGGATTTATAAGCATCAACAAAACCGTATCACACTTTTCCAAAATATAATTCAAACTGGTTATAGGCGTTGAAGGTTTTAATGCAACACCAGCTCTGATACCGTTGCTTCTAAGCATATTTAACCGCATGTCAACATGTTCTTCACATTCCAAATGGAAAGTAAGCTGTGATATGCCGATATCAACAAGTTCCCTAATAAAAAAATCTTGATCTTTCGCCATAAGATGTACGTCAAACGGCATATCCGTGATTTTCCTCAATTGTTTTATGGTGTCCAGGCCAATTGGCATACTGGGACTGAAATAACCATCGATCAAATCAACATGCAACATCTCAACGCCCATTTGTTCCAAACTGCGGATTTCTGCCTCAAGGTTACACAAATCCAAGCAAATTAAAGAGGGGGCAAAAATATAGTTTTTATTCCAAATGTCTGGCATTATAAATCTCCTCAACTTCCTTTAAGTAAGGCAAAGACTCCAATGCGCCTTTTTTCTGTATACATAAGCTTCCGGCAATGGTCCCTTTATCCAAGGCTGCTTTTATCATATCATTGCCCAAATCTTCCAAACTCTCTATACCGTCTTCCAATAAAGAAGAAAGAAATGTGCCCCAAAAAGCATCCCCTGCACCGGTTGTATCTACAACACACTCAACATGTTTGGCATCCACCGGGTACTTATTTCCTTTCCAGTAACACTCAGCACCTTTTTCTCCTAATGTTACAACGCAAAGAGAAATATTAAACCTCTCCAATGCCTGGCTTAACTCACCATTTTCCGCAATGAATTCCACTTCATCTTCTGAAATTTTCAACAAATCCACATAAGGAAGAACTTCAAGAATCCTCTTTTTTGCCTCTGCTTTTTCCTTCCAGAGCAAATGACGGTAATTTACATCAAAACTTACCAGCTTTTTAAATCTCTGCGCTGTAATCATCGCAAATTTTGTTGCCTCCCTCTCTTCTGGAGCAGAAAGAGAGCAGGATCCGGCATGTACAATTTTTGCTTCTCTTATATCATTTACTAAGATATCCTCCGGCGAAAGCAACATATCTGCACCAGGCTTTCTGGCAAATGTAAATGTCCTCTCACCATTTTCATGCAACGTTACAAACGCCATCGTAGTCACGGCTTCCACTGCCCTTTTTGTACACAGCACCTTGACACCGTTCGTAACCAGTGTTTCACATAAGAAGTCACCAAAATCATCTTGGCCCACTTTTCCACAAAATCCTGTTTTACTCCCCATCCTTGACGCTGCAATCGCAACATTTGCCGGAGCTCCTCCGGCGCAGCGGATGTATGTACCTGGAACGTCACCAGGCAAAAAATCAATCACCATTTCACCGACACAATATAAACTCATTCATCTTCTCCCTAAATGCAGAGTAGTAATCAACGTTGTCATTTTAGAACCTTCTTAATTTATGTTCAATATATACTTCGTTATAGTATGCGATTCTATCAGCATTTTTTTCACTTTCAAGAGATTCATCTTCCACCATAACCCAACCGTCATAACCCATGTCGTACAGCAAATCAGTCACCTGCTTATAGTCTATAATGCCACATCCCATAGGCGCCCAACTATGATCCGCATTCATATCCTTATAGTGAACATGACGAATTATCGGTGCAAATTCGATCAGCATTTTAATAATATTGCAGTTTCCATTAGCCATATGGCCAATATCTGGCGCAAGTCCAATAACCGAAGTGTCAAGCAACTCCACCAAATGATAATAGTCCTCTTCCGTCCTAAACAGGGCATTGTCTGCAGAATTTGCGTGATAGGCACACTGCAACCCTGCTTCCTTTGCGCGTCTTGCAACAGCATTTACAATCCCTATTTGGCGTCTTTGTTTTTCTTTGAGATTCCCATTCCTGTTTCCCTTGGGATCATGTGAAAGCATTAGCAAAGTCCCAGGGAAATTTTTGACCAGCTCAATCGTCTTTTGCGCAATTTTGTACTCTTTATCCGTTTCTGAATCATTCAACCAATCAAGTCCAAGACCATATGCCGCCAGTTGAATGCCTGAATCTTTCAAACTTTTCTTAACTTTTGCTTCATTTTTATTATCCAAAAAATAGGTTGATGTTTCAACACCTTCATATCCAGCATTACCAATGACATCGATAACACTTGAAAAGTCATCTTTATATTTCTCATAAGACATATACCATGCATACGTCTGGCAGCCAAATTTTATCTTATTCTTCATAAAGCAGCATCCTTTCCGTCTCACTTGACACCTTACCAACGCTTAAGAAAATCGGTAACAGTTTTGTTGTACTCTTGCGCTATTTCAAAATGAAATGCATGACCTTTACCTTTTACAACTATCAGTTCAGATTTTGGTATCTCAGCAGCCATCCTCCGGACCATTTCTTCAGAAACAAAACCGTCCTGTTCTGCGGCGTATATCAGAGTGTCTGCTGTTATCAAAGATAACCTTCCAAGTGTATCAAATGTTTTCAACGCTGCTACCTGTGAAGAATACGCCTCCCTGAGCATTCCTGTGGACAACATTTGCTCTGTCTCCTGAATTTCCTGCTCATGTGCATTAAAGTATTCTCTGGAATAGATCTCATAATTAGCCAGCATCTGAAACTGATTAAGTGACATACTTTGATATGCATTTTCGAAATTATCACAAAGCCTTTTAGCATAGGTATCCATCTTTGGAAAGCTGGCTGTTAAAACCAGTTTACTTACACGGGAGGGGGCAAGAATCGCCATCTCCTGCGCTATTGCGCCTCCCATGGAGCACCCATTTACATAAGCGCTCTCAATGCCCATGTGATCCATGAGCGCGAGTACATCTCGCGCCATGGTTTCACATGTGTAAGGACCCTTTGGAGAATCTGTCAATCCCGCTCCCCTGTTGTCAACCAAAATGCATTGAAAGTGTTTTTCAAACTCACACACATGAGGCTTCCAGCCATTATGATCGGAGCCCAGGCCCATAATTAAAATCAATGGTCTTCCTATTCCACGAATTTCATAATTCATTTTTAATCCTGGCAGTTTCGCTATTGGCATACAAACCTCCTCTTTCTTTGCTTTCTGGCAACAGGAACTTTTGTTTTCTCTGGTCTAAATAATCAAAGAAATCAAATGTTTCTGATTTGGAGACGGAATTTTTGGATATACAACGGACTTCCGTCTAATTTACAACGCTTCTTTATTTCAGAATAAAGATTCTTTAAGATGCCTGGTAAAAATTAAAGCATATCTTTATACTTAGCCAAGCTTTCCTGTGTTGCATTATAGCGATCAATGAAGTCGTTAATGGTCTCCTGTGTTACTGTTTCAACATCTACTTTGACATTAGTTGATTCAGGCTCAATGCCCCTAAGATAATCAACTGCAATCTTGACAGCCTTATATCCGATTTCTGTAGGGAACTGAACAACTGTACCCTTTAAGATTCCGCCCTTCTGAAGTGCTTCCAACTGAGCCGGGTCATCATCTACGCCTACCATATCAAAGTCTGTTCTGTTTGCTGCTTCACATGCAGCCAGCGCGCCTACACAGTTTGTTGCGTTAGGTGCATACACCAAATCAAGGCTACCTTCAGGATATGCCTGAAGCAGATCGTCCATTAAGTTCTGTGCATCAGAGATATTCAACTGAACAACATCCTTCTGAACAATATTGATGTCCGGATACTGCTCCATTACTTCCATGAAGCCCTGTGTTCTCAGAACCAATGTCTCAATAACCTGATAGCCAATGACAAGCACGTCACCGGAAGGAGAACCATTTCTCTCTGTCAAAAGTTTAACCGCATATTCACCTGCAGCACGTCCGATATCCACATTGTCTGAACCTACGTGGCATAAAATGCCGGTGGGATCTGTTGTGGGAGTATCTGCTGTCATGAAAGGAATACCTGCATTATTACATGCCTGTACAGCAGCACTGATTGCGGTAGAGTCAGCAGGTTCACAAATCATAACATCCACAGATTTGGTGTCAACCAGATCATCAATACCGTTTAACTGTTTCTGCACATCAATATTTGCATCTAACAAGATGGCCTCAACACCCAGCTCTTCACAAGCCTTTAACGCACCCAAATTGAGGTCTGTACAGAAAAGCACTTCTCCATTTGCAACTGAAAAACCAACTGTCAGTTTGTCATCCTCTGCAGCTTCTGTTGCTTCTGCTGCTTCTGCTGCAGGTGTGGAAGCTGCCTGCTTCTGTGGCTCTTTGCTGCCACATCCTGCCGCACATACAACCATAAGCGCTGCAAAAAATACTCCCAATAGTCTCTTCTTCATTCTTAGTTGCCTCCTTTTTATTTATTATTTATTATTTATTATTGCCCTTTGGCAAATAATAATCTCATTTACTTTTTCTTCTTGTCATAAAGCAATACTGCAATGACGAGAATAATACCGGTTAAGGTCTGTTGCCAGAAAGAAGATATGCCTAAAACATTCAAGCCATTGGTCAAAAAAGTCATAAACAGGCAACCCAAAATTGTTCCCAATATGGATCCTCGGCCACCCGACATACTGGTTCCGCCAATTGCTACGGCTGTAATTGCGTCCAATTCCATTCCATTAGCCAGTGAAGGCTGTCCTGTTCCAAGACGCAGCGTGAGCAATATACCGGTCAAACCAGAACAGAATCCGCCCAGGGTATATACCAGAATTTTTATTTTCTCTACCTTTATTCCTGACAGCCTTGCACATTCTTCATTTCCACCAATAGCAAATACATATTTTCCAAATTTCGTCTTGGTCAAAGTGATCCACATGATAAAAATAAGAATTACCATAATGATTACAGGTATCGGTATAATACCTATATATCCACGACCAAGGGCAATGGGGCCTTCCGGAATACCTGTTATGGGACGACCATCACAGTACAATAACGTAAGTCCCTTTACAGTCGTTGTAGTAGCCAATGTCATGATAAAGGGGGCAAAACGAAGTTTCGCTATAACCAAACCATTTATCAATCCAATTGCTGATGTGATTATCAGTCCCACCAAAATTGCAACTACAGTAGGCAATCCCAGCGAAAGAAATGATGCTGTGAAAATTCCGGAACAGCACGCTATGGATCCAGCGGACAAGTCTATTCCACCAATAATGATAATGAAAGTTATTCCTGCAGCCATTATCAAAATTGTTGAAGTTTGGCGAACAACGTTAATAAAGTTTGCCATTGTAAAAAACTTATCCGGACTGAGCACCGTCATAATTACAAATAAAATTAGCAATGCAACAGTAATGCTTATTTGCTGAAAATTAAGTATCTTCTTAAAAAAACGATTATGCTGAAGGATTTTTGTACTCATTCTTCCCACCCTCTCTTTTTAATTTGATATGTTAACTATTTCTTCGTTTAAATGGAAAGTTGCATCACTTTTTCCTGTGTTGCTTCTGCAGCATCCAGGATGGCTCGCTGCTTTCCTTCGTGCATTACCAAAACTCTGTCACTCATTCCCAACACTTCTGGTAACTCAGAAGAAATCAAAATAATCCCGATTCCTTTTTTCGCCAATTCACCAATCAAATAATGAATTTCTTCCTTCGCACCTACATCTATTCCTCGAGTCGGCTCATCTAAAATCAAAAGTTTCAGGTCTCGGAAAATCCACTTTGCGAGTACAACCTTCTGCTGATTTCCTCCCGAAAGATTCGCCACCATCTGCAAAATAGAAGTCGCTTTCACATGCAAATCACGAGAAGCATTGTTACAGAAGTCTGCCTCTTTTTTTGAATTTACAAAAGAACCTCTGCTCATCCGTTCCAGATTGGTTATGCTGATATTATCTTTTATGGTCGCATTAACGTTAACACCAAGCTTTTTCCGATCTTCAGAAATGTAAGCAATCCCTTTTTTCATGGCATCTCCAGGAGCACTTACTTTCAAATCTTCCCCATCCAAACTGATGGTTCCGGAATCATATTTATAATATCCAAAAATGGACAATGCCAATTCGGTTCTTCCTGCTCCGACCAATCCGGAGAAACCTAAAATTTCACCTCTCCTGAGTTCAAAGGAAATATTCTCAAAGCAATCCTCTTTTGTGAGATTTTCGACTTTGAAGAAAACCTCTCCTAACTCTACTTTCGGTTTAGGAAACATTGCCGACACATTCCTGCCAACCATTTGGCTGACAAGTTCATCTCTAGTAACATCGGACAACTTATATTCGCCAACAAATTCGCCATCTCTCAACACTGAAACATAATCACCAATCTCAAAAATTTCTTCAAATCTATGCGAGATATAAATAATAGTAATTCCCTTTTCTGAAAGAATGCGAACAATCTTAAATAGATGTTCTACTTCTGGAAGCGTTAAAGACGAGGTTGGCTCATCCATGACAATTATCTTTGCGTCAAAAGAAATTGCTTTTGTTATTTCCAGCAGCTGCCGTTTTGCGACACTCAAATCCTCCACATAGGCGTTTAGGTCAATATCTATTTGATACTGCTCAAAAATTTTCAACATTTGACCTTCCAATGCCTTTTTATCAATAAATCCCCACCGACTAATCTCGCGTCCCAGTGTCAAATTTTCCATAGCGGTCAACTGGTTCACCAAATTCAGTTCTTGGTAGATCATTGCGATTCCGTGACGAAAAGAATCGGAGGTTGATTCGATATCTACAGGTTTATTATCAATATAAATATCTCCTGAATCTTTAGGTATCGCCCCGGACAAAATGCGCATCAGAGTGGACTTTCCGGCGCCATTTTCTCCAATTATCACATTTACCTTTCCCCTGTAAGCACGAAAAGAAACATTTTTCAGCACTTGAACTCCACTAAATGATTTACAAATATTTTTCAGCTCAAGCGAATATTCCACTGACAATACTACCCCTCCCTTTTACAGATATTTTAATCCTTCATATTCTGCGCATCATTACACAAACTGACGAATGTATTCCAGACCTTTTACTGCAATCTCTTCTTCATTTTTCGCATATTTACGCCAGATTTTCATTCGTGCACTCATCATATCCGGCTGATTGAGGAAAAATGCCTCGACTGTGGCCCATCCCTGATAATCAATCTTTTTCAAAGTCTTAAAAACATCAGGAGTAATCGCCGGTCCATTTCCCGGAATACCTCTGTGATTTTCTGAAAGATGTACCAGGAAAATCTTGTCTGCCGCATCTTCCCAAGCTTTGCAAATATTAGCTTCCTCAATATTTCCATGGTGGGTATCTACGTGAAGCCCCAGGTTGTCCATATCGGCTCTACGCACAATTTCCATCATCTGTCCGACGGTATTTGCCATTCGCATCTCAAAGCGGTTAACAACTTCCATGGCAATTTTAATATTCAGTGTTTTTGCATACTCCGCTGCCCGACGCATTGTGTCTGCAACCCAATCAATTTCCTGCTCTGTGGGACCTTTATCCACACGGCGCTCTACCACTTTACCAAACCCTTCCATCATAGGGCCGCCCATTACATCAGCACCCAGCAAAGCCGCACGGTCTGCACAACGCTTTATATGTTCCAGCGCTGCATCACGTTCCTTTTTGCTTTCACTTGTAGGATCTCCGATTTCACAGGGAGTGAGCATTATGGATGTCGCTCCCATGTTAATTTTCTTCAATTCCTCACCGATAACCTTCGCATCTTTCTCCGTCATCTCTGTGACTTCCATCTCTACTCCGGCATATCCATATTCCTTAATTTTATGTATCAGCGGAATATGCTCTACTGTTGGCCGTAATGTCCATAGCAAAAGATTGATACCAATGTTCATACTGTACTCTTTCCTCCTTATTTTTATTTTTCTGATCCAAATAGTTCTTCCCGCTCAGCATCCGTCATTTGAAGCAAAGCCCTCAGTACCTGCCCAACATCTCCAAGCATTGCCACATCACACATCTTAAAGATAGGCGCTGCCGGATCATTATTAATTGCAATAATTTTCTTTGCATTTCTCACACCGATCGTATGCTGGAGTGCTCCTGATATGCCACAAGCAATATAAAGATCCGGCGCAATCGTCTTTCCAGTCTGGCCTATCTGAACATCAAAAGGCAACCAGCCCTCATCAACAACTTTTCTCGTGCCCCCTACTGCCGCACCCATTTTTTTGCATAGCTTATGTACTAGTTCAACATTTTCCAAGCTACCGATTCCATAGCCAACTCCAACTATCACTGTAGCTTCCGAAACGTTTTTGTAAACAACCGCCTTCTGACGGTCTTCAATATGCTCTACCCTTGTTTTGCTGGGCAGCGGGATCGTTTCATATACCACTTCCACACAATCTGAAGGTCTTCTGTTAACAGCAAAAACATTGGGCCTTACAGATGCCATCTGCGGTCTGTGATTCGGAGTCACGATAGAAGCAATAATACTACCTCCATAAGTCGGCCGAATCTGCAAAAGCTGTTTTTTGTCATCAATATCCAACGAGGTGCAATCTGCCGTCAGTCCAACCTGCAGTCTGGCTGATACACGAGGGGCAAGATCTCTTCCATCCTCTGTTGCTGCATACAATACAATCTCCGGTTGGTATTTCCGAATCAGCTCCGTAACTACCTCCGCATATTTTTCTGTATCATAACTACCCAACCCCGCATTTTGCACTACATAAATCTTATCGCATCCTAATTCTTTAAAAGATTCCTGCATTCCTTTGGGTTCTTCTTCGCAGACACAGACCACTGCCAATTCCTGTCCCAGCTTGTCTGCCAACTTACGTGCTTCGCTGGTCAGTTCAAAGGATACTTTTTTAAATGAATTGGTACTCTCCTCAATTTCAGCAACTACCCACACACCTTTGTAAGATGTCAAATCCACCATTTCGGATTCAGGAACTGTTTCTTCTTTGCTAATGGCCCCACACGGACATTTGCGCTCACATGCCCCACATAATACACAATTATCCAAAAAATTCGGGAATTTATCCTCCATTGCAATTGCATGAAAGGGACAGGCGTCTATACAAGCACCGCAGCCTATACATTTTTCTTTGTTAAGCAGCATCATAATTGCATTCTCCTTTGCATCTAAAGATATCTCGAAACATCCTCATCACTTATTATCTTTTTTGCAAGCTGTTCCGGTGTACCACGCAGCAGATTGACTTTTTTAGGTTCCACGCCACCGTTTATGATTGCCTTTATACGTTCCTTCGCCGGAAGTGAGCTGTCAATCATTACAAAACCACTTGTCTTATTCTCGGACATGTCAATCGTAACAACCCTAGTAGGCGATCCATTCAAGCCAATACGCTCATCTGAAAGGCCTGCCGTTTCTGCATCCATAACCTCAACTTGTTTTTCATTTTTCCCAGGTTTTCTGGGTACATTGATACCTTTTAACGTACAAAGTACTGCAGGAAATTCCACACGGAAAATCTTGTAGACATCAATTAATTCACGGCTTACTACAATATGATTTTCTTCCAATCCTATAATCTCATTCACATAAGTACACTGAGCCATGTCAAGATTTTCAGCAATGATAGGGCCCACCTGGCCTGTACAACCATCCACCGCTTCAGAACCGCAAAACACAAGGTCAGGCTTTAATGTTCCTATCAACGTAGAAAGCGTATATCCAGTTGCCAACGTGTCTGCTCCGCCCAGTTTGCGGTCAGATAATAGAATGGCGCGATCTGCCCCCATCGCCAACGCTTCCTGTAAAACTTCTTTTGCCTGCGGAGGTCCCATAGAAATTGCCGTTACTTTTGCACCAAATTTGTCTTTAAGCTTCAGTGCCTCCTCCATCGCGTTTTCATCATAAGGATTCATCATACTCGGGATGTTTTCGCGAACCAAATTATTTGTTTTGGGATCAATTTTTACTTCTGATGTATTCGGAACTTGTTTTATGCATACAACGATATCCATACTGTTACTCCCATCTTTTAAAGGGTTCTTGCCAATGTTTCTGCCTCAAAAATAATCTGCTCCACCATTCTTGGTGCTGCACAATCACCTATCGAATATACTTTGAGACCTTTTGCCTTTGCCTGTAAATACAGCTCATTGTCAGAACAAGACCTGTCTGCCACAATCATCGTGTCCACATCGGTTATTCTGCTGATCTCCTCGCTGAAATTATGCTTAATAACCACTGCGTTATTTTCCAGTGCAATAATAGAGGAAGAAGCATGCAGTGTCATGCCGTTTTCAAACAGACGTTGATGCAGAAGCGGTACGTTTGTGGACTGCATCTCTATTCCAAGCTGGAAATCAGAAGTCACACAGTGCACTTTTGCTCCAATTGCCTGTGCATATTCACAAGCTCCCGCACCCTGCCAGTGCCCATTGTTATCAAAGACTACGACAACATCTCCAATCCTCTCTGGACTTACAAGCGCCTCTCTAACAGAAAGAATGGTAATATTGGTTTCGTCAACACCAACATATTCCGGAATATAAGGATGAGAACCTGTCGCAATAATAATCTCATCAGCATCTATTCCCTGCAGCATTTCTAGTGTCATCTCTGTATTGAGGTGAATCTCTACATTCTGTTCCTCTAACTGTAGCCTGATGTATCTGGCCACTTCCTCCACTTCTGCTCTGTAAGGAATTTTGGCGGCCAGGTTGATTTGTCCTCCCAAAATTCCACTCTTTTCATACAAGGTAACTTTATGCCCGCGTTTTGCGCATATTTCTGCCGCTTTCATGCCGGCAATGCCTCCGCCGATCACAGTTACTTTTTTTACTCTTTCCGCTTGATCCAGCGTTCCAATGCCGTATTCTGCCTCTCTTCCGGCTCCGGGATTCTGAATGCACCGAATTGGCTGTTGTTTTGCTGCCTGATACAGACAACCATCATTACAGGCAATGCAATGTCGAATATCATCCAGCCTGCCCTCCATCGTCTTGTTGGGAGTCTCCGGGTCGCAAATCAACTGACGTGCCATTCCTATAAAATCGGCATATCCCCCCTCCAGGATGCTTTCTGCCTGTACAGGATCATTAATACGACCAAAAGCGATCAGAGGGATGTCTACAACCTTCCTTAACTCCGCACACATATAGACAGAAAATCCAAGGGGTATTACCATCGGAGGTATTTCCATATAGAAGCTACTGAAAGTACCTGCATCAGTACTGATGTAATCCAATCCCATCTCCTGCATGGACTTCGCCAGTTTTACACCATAATCCAAAGAATAACCAAAGGGTGTAAATTCATCCAGGCACAAACGCACTCCGATAGGAAAATCATCGCTGGTTTTCTTCCGAATCTCCTGTACAATCTCCCTAATGATGCGAAGGCGATTTTCATAACTACCACCGTACTCATCACTGCGTGTATTAAAATGAGGGGATACAAAAGAGCGCAGCAACCCATCATGTCCTACCTTGATCTCGACGCCATCAAATCCCGCTTCACGCTGTGTTTCAGCTGAAATTCCAAAGTATTTTACGATATCCTGTATCTCATCAATTTCAAGTTCTTTGGTGTTATAGTGGCAATAAGGCTCTGGCATCTGTACCGGTGCATAAAGTAAAAGAGGGGGGGCAGCCACAGTGGTATGTCCTGTGTGTTGAAGCTGCCCAAACACCTTTGCTCTTCTTGTGTCAAGTAGGGACTAAAAAAATTTTGAGAATTTACAAGCCGTTCATAGGTGGACAACCACCCATGAACGGCTTGAGTTTTCTCTATGCTCTTTTGCCGTTCTTTGTGCGACGTTTCTTATACGCCGCTTCAAACGCCTCCATCATCGGAGTGACCGGAAGCTCGTTGTCAGGCTTGGACAGATACTCGAACCGGATGCCGTTCTCCCGGAACTTTCGCTCAAACCTCATGAAAGAGGAAGTGTCCCGGCTGATTCGCGAGGTGTCGCGGGTGAGGATCGTACCGATGTCCTGACGCTTTGCTTCGTTCAGCAGGAAGTTCATGATACCTTCCGTATGGACGCCGGAGATGCCGTCTGCCGCCACAGCAGCAGCCACCTCATAGCCTTTGTCCTTCGCATAGCGTTCCAGCTCTTCCCGCTGGTCTGCTGCCGCAAGCTGATCCGCACAGGCAACGCGGATATAAAGAAATACTTTCATTTGGCTTCTCCTTCTGATGTAGTGAGGGAGTCCTTGAACTTCCAGACGATTTCTATGTTGTCAAGATCGTAAATGTAGACCGCAGAAATGAATGCGTGGGTCAGCTCATAGGTCAGAG
>ENA-OUQO01000061-OUQO01000061.1-human-gut-metagenome-genome-assembly--contig:-NODE-61-length-65472-cov-14.706315_pt1 | contig 65472 bp, 76 predicted proteins | sample MGYA00237944_ERZ548825 | MGnify/ENA primary metagenome ERZ548825 (study PRJEB26490, sample SAMN05194700) | human gut metagenome | biome: terrestrial biome; feature: human-associated habitat; material... | reverse complement strand
ATCTCGCAGGTCGAACTTCTCTCCCTTTTGGTTCATATCATTTTAGCGCATACACACGAAGAAAAAAAGTCTGATTATATTTACTACTGTGCAGATTTTTTCCTCACGCAGAAGTTATTCTATAAAGATGATTGCCGATTTGAAAATAGTCCGCAGTCAACGTAACAGTCAAACTAACTCTTATGTCTTTATTATGGAGGAAAAGAACATGGCAAAAGGCGAAAACATCTTCAAGAGAAAAGACGGGCGGTGGGAAGCTCGTTACATCAAAGGCTACGAACTCTCTGGTAAGATTAAGTATGGATTCTGCTACGGAAAGACTTATAAAGAGGCAAAAGAAAAAGTGACCCGAGCAAAGGCTGCGCTGGTCAGCGGAAAGCCTGCTCCGGTTTCCAACACCCGCCATCGGTTTGCGTATTTTTGCGATGAGTGGTTCGAGTCAGGAAAAAGCAGATTCAAAGAATCCACCTGCGTGAAGTACAAGACCATGCTGGAAAAACACATCAAGCCACGGCAGGGCGGATGCTTCCCATTGGCTTTTAACGATGGTTTGATAGAACATTTTGCAAACGAACTGCTCTTTGAGGAAGAACTGGCGTCAAAGACTGTCAAGGATATTCTCGTTGTGCTGCGTTCCATCTTAAATTATACGGCGAAACGCTTTCCAGATACTTTCCCAAAGGTGGATATTGTCTATCCAAAAGAAAGCAAAAATGAAATGCGTGTTCTGACCCGTGAAGAACAGACTCTGTTTGTCTCCTATCTTTTGGAGGAATTGGACGAATGCCGGTTTGGTATCTTATTGGCTCTGCTGACCGGTATTCGTATCGGAGAATTGTGTGCCCTCAGATGGGAGAACATTTCTCTAAAGGATAACACAATCAAAATCTCATCAACGATGCAGAGACTAAAGGACATGGATCAGTGCCGGGAAGCCAAAACAAAAATAGTTATTTGAAGTCCAAAGAGCGATATGTCATCAGGACAATTCCTATCAGTGATTATGCAGCCGAGCTTTGCCGGGAAATGAATCCGAAAAGCCCGGCTGCATTTATTCTCACTGGTAGCCTGTCTGGTGAATGGTGGCAAACAGGAGCTGCGAGAATTCGGCACAACCACCAGCGAAATCAAAACTTTGGCAAATTGGCTCACAGAATTAGGCTGTGAGATGATTGCCATGGAAAGCACAGGTGTATTTTGGAAACCTCTGTACAATTTGTTTGAGTTAATGGATTTGGATGCAATGATTGTCAACGCCGCACACATGAAAGCTTTGCCAGGACGCAAGACGGACGTGAAAGATGCGGAATGGATCGCAGACCTGCTTCGGCATGGCCTGTTGAAAGCCAGCTATATTCCTAACCGGGAGCAACGTGAATTGCGTGAGATCACCCGTTACCGCAAAAGCCTGACGGAAGAACGCTGCCGGGAAGTAAACCGTCTGCAAGAAATTCTGGAAGGTGCCAATATCAAGCTTGATTCCGTAGTGAAGGACATCACCGGCAAAAGTGCCCGTAAACTTCTCCAGCGGATTATTGATGATGATATTCCAGACAGTGATTAGGTCTCCAAACTGGTTCATGGGCGGATGCGTCCGAAGCTGGATCAGATCATTGCTTCAATCGAAGGAATTACCACACCGCTGCAGAGAAAACTGTTGGCGCAGATTTTCGATCATATTGATGACCTGAACCGTCGGATTGGTGAACTGGATAAGTTGGTGCAGGAGTATATGGCCGAATATGAAGCAGCGATTGAGGCAATAGACGAAATCCCTGGCATTGCCAGACGAAGTGCAGAAGTTATTCTGGCGGAAATTGGATTGGATATGGGCAGATTCCCCAGTGCAGCACATCTCAGCTCATGGGCTGGTGTCTGTCCCGGTAACTACCAGAGCGCAGGAAGAAGAAAACATGGTTTCTATATTTGAGATAGTATTTTTTCATCCGCTCAATATTGTAATAAAAATAATAGCGACAGCTATGAACTATTGGCACAGAAAAAGCTGGGAACATATTCAGCGTATTGAAACGAACCGGTAAAGACTTTTTGATTCTTTATCACATCCGCTCAGAGATTTCGAAGATAAGCTAAATAAAATAGCTATAAAAAATCCATCAGATTTCATTTTTCCTATTAGGATGAAGTCTTATGGATTATTTTATTTTTGGAGAATGTATGAGCTGTTTCATCGATTTTATAGATATAAATTTGTGGGAGAAATACACCTTGACAAATCTCGTCTCACTATTGAATGCTCGCATAATTTGTAGCGCGGCTTGCTTTTGTTCTGTTGTCAAGTTCACCCAATTATCAAACAACTCCTTAAGTTCTGGAGATAATTCAACCATCTCGCTCTCGCAAAAGAACTGTGAAAGTGTAATTCCGAATCCATTACAAATAGCCTCTAAAGTTGAAATGGAAGGCATATTCCTGTATTCTACGGAAAACTCTTTTTCTAAAATGGCGCCGGTCGCCGTTTTACAATAGACAAAACACATTGTGCTTTATTGAATTTCTTATGTTTTACTTTTTGAAAGTATCCAATTCAAAACTGTTTCATCATCAAACACGATATTCCCGCCGCCGTGGTAGTTATAAATATCACGGCTGTTAAAGTATTCGTTGTTGGGGATTTCGAGGATTAACAGTTCGCCGATTTGTTTATCTGTATATCCCTTTTCACGATAAGCCGCCTGCAATCCGTCATAGGCGGAGCGTGCCTTTGCAGAGCCGTAATACTCATCATTTTCAGCCATAAAGATATATACGGCAACATCATTCTGCGCTATCGGCTCATAAGCGCCGTCCCATTGTGAAGCTCCGTGCAGATACGCCGCATACAGATCGGGGCGCATAGAAATCGCTTGTGACATTGTTTCCCCGCCAGCCGAATATCCGGCAGCGTAAACTCTTGATTTGTCAACTGAAAAGTTTTCGATAAAGTATTCGGTCAATTCAATCGCCTGCCGTACAGATGTTTCGTGCCAGTCGGTAAGCTGTGCAGAAACTACAATCACATCTTCGGGAAGTTCTGTCCATGCCCGAAAACCGTTCCACTCCAAATTACTGCCCGACGAATCCTCGCCGAACCACATCATACCGTACCCCGGCATTGTCATTACCAGAGGATAAGTCTTACTCTCGTCGTAATCCTCCGGCAAGTAATAGCTATAATGAATTTCGCCGTCATCAGCGTTCAAAATCTGTTCAGCGATAACGCCTGTTTTTTCGGGTGATTTTTCTGTTTCATTCGGCACTTCCGATTCGGCAGGAACGATGACAGATGTGCTGTTGTTTTCGGTATTGTCTATCGGCTGATTTGCCGAGCAAGCGGTAAGCAAAAGTGAAACAATCAATATAACAGCAGATAGCACCACACCTTTTTTCATTTATTTCACCTCTTTTTGGAAGTCTGCTGTTAATGCAGCTTTATCATCATCTCTGCAATCGCTGGATCATAGTGAGAGAAAAACAGGCTTTCTTTTTCATCCAATGCCCGGATAGCGTTCAGATCGCTTGCGTCCAGAGCAAAATCAAAGACATTGATATTTTCTTCCATACGTTCCTTGTGGGTAGATTTCGGGATTACCACGACATCGCTTTGTAAGAGGAAACGAAGTGCGACTTGTGCGGCTGTTTTACCGTACTTTTTGCCGATTTCTACCAGCACGGGATTTGTGAAGAAATCTTTTCTTCCCTCGGCGAACGGTCCCCAAGATTCGTGCTGTACGCCGTATTTTTCCATATACTCGTGGGCGGTTTTCTGCTGCTGGAAAACATGAGTTTCCACCTGATTGATTGCAGGCTTGACCTCTACAAAGTGGCACAAATCCACCAGTCTGTCGGGATAGAAATTTGAAACGCCGATTGCACGACTCCAACCCTCTTTATAGGCTTCTTCCATTGCACGGTAAGTGCCGTAGTAATCGTTAAAGGGCTGATGAATCAAAACGAGGTCAATATACTCGGTTTGCAGTTTGCGTAAAGATTCCTCAAGAGATTTCTTTGCTTTTTCATAACCGCCGTTCGTAATCCAAACCTTTGTTGTAATAAAAAGCTCCTCACGGGGAACGCCGCATTTGCTGATAGCGGTTCCGACCGCTTCTTCGTTGCCGTATGCCTGCGCTGTATCAATGGAGCGATACCCTACGCTGATTGCGTCCAGTACGCAGCGTTCACATTCTTCGTTTGACACCTGATATACGCCGTAGCCCAGCTTCGGCATTTTGATCCCGTTATTCAAAGTTACATATTCCATAATTTATTTCTCCTTATTTTACATTTGCATAATCTTCGTTGCTGACAGGCTCGCACCATTCGGTATGGGTATTTTCTCCCGGTACTTCCACCGCAAGATGAGAGAACCAGCTATCCGGAGCTGCACCGTGCCAATGTTTCACGCCTGCCGGGATATTGATAACATCACCCGCCGTCATACAGATCGGCTCTTTGCCCCATTCCTGATAAAAACCTCTGCCGGCAACGCAGACCAAAATCTGACCGCCGCCTTTCTCGGCGTGGTGGATATGCCAGTTATTACGACACCCCGGCTCAAAAGTCACATTGAAAATGCCCACCTGTTCTTTTGAAACAGGGGCAAGATAACTTTGTCCCACAAAATACTGTGCAAAGGTATCGTTTGGCTGTCCAATCGGAAAGAGCATAGATTTTTCATAAGCGGTCTTTTCGTCCGCTTCATTTGCGTCCTCTTTCCAAATATCTTTTGCCAAGCGGAAAGCCGCCCACGCTTTGGGCCAGCCTGCATAAAAGGCTGCGTGCGTAATGATTTCGGCAATTTCGCTTTTTGTAATGCCGTTCGTCTTTGCCGATTCCAGATGATGAACAAATGAGGTATCGGTAAGCCCTTGTGAAAGAAGCGCTACCACGGTGATCAAAGAGCGTTCTTTCAAAGAGAGTTTGTCCTCTCTACTCCACACCTGACCGAAAAGTACATCGTCATTGAGTTCTGCAAATTTAGGCGCAAATTCTCCGAGGGCGGTTCTTACTGCTGTTTGCTTTACTGCCATATTGCTGACCTCCTAACATATTGATATATTGTTTTCAGATGTTTTTTGATAATTTGGCTGCTTCTGAACAGTTGGTTGCCATACCTGCATATTCCATTCCGTAAAGTGCCGCAAATCGTTTCATTGTATATTCTCCGGCTTCCAGCATCCATTTCTCCGGAGAAGCACCTTGAAAGAGAAAATAAAGCGTTCTGCCCGACAATGAGCCGTTTTCCACCAAACCGTAGAAGCGATCCAGCATATTTCGCACTAAGCCGCAGATATTGTGCCAGTATAGTGGAGATCCGATAACAATTACCTCTGCCTGTTTCATTTTGGCAATGACCTGATCAAGTTCGTCGTCCTCAAAGTTTTGTCCGTAACTGCCGATCCTGTAATCAGTCAGATTCAGCGTTTCATATTCTTTCCCTTGCAGAAGCTCTTTTGCGAGGGCAGCAGTATTCCCGTTCGAATTTGGGCTTCCGTTGATAAACAAAATGTTCATTCTTTATTCCTCCTGATTTTATCTGCTAAACATTTTTACCCATTTCATAGGCTTCAGCCATAGCCGGGGTATTCAGCACCTTACCTTTTTCATAAACGCCTGTGCCGTAAATTACACCCATTTCTTTTGCACCGTTTACGCAGTCGGCGTAGCCACGAAAACAGGCAAGCGTAGTATCCATAGATGATTTATCTTCATCGGCAGCGGTCATAATGTAGTAAAATTCTTTGTTTTTCACTTCCAGCCAGCGTGCAACAGTTCTGTCGATCACCGCCTTTAATTGTGCGTCAATGGAATAGAAATAAACGGGGCTTGCAAGCACAAGCACATCGGCGTCGATCATCGCTTGCAGGATTTCGGCCATATCGTCTTTATAGGCGCACTCGCCGCCGTGCTCACGGCAGAAATAGCAGGCGTGACAAGGCGCTATTTTTTTGCTTGCAATATTGATTTTGGTTACATTGTTGCCGGATTCTTTTGCTCCACGCATAAATTCATCGCAGAGCAAATCGGAGTTGCCGCCTTTACGGGGGCTGCCGGATAAGATAAGTACATTTTTCATCGTTTCAAATTCTCCCTGTTTTTTAATTGTTGTAGCCAAGCTCGGTAAGCCATTCGTCAACTGCGCTTTCGGCTTCGTCAACATTGTTGCCCGAATAGGTAAAGTAGTCATCGGTCAGTACGGTGGAATCTGGGCAAAGCTCAGCTACGGTAGAAATGCTGCTCGCTCCGGACGAACTGCCGTTATGGGTAAAAAACGGAATAATTGTCTTGCCGGACAGGTCATATTCTTCAAGGAAAGACCAAACAGGCATTGGCAGGTCGTACCACCAAATGGGGAAACCGACAAAGATAACATCATACTGTTCCATAACCTCTTGATCTATATGTGAGGAAAGCGGCGGGCGAGTACCATTGTTTAGTTCGTCCTGCGCTCGGTCAAATACATCGTCCTCTGTATATTCCACTTCGGGGATAATTCTGAACAGTTCACCGCCCGTTTTATCGGAAATCCAGTTCGCAACCTGCTGTGTATTGCCCGACCACGAAAAATAGGCTACCAAGATATTAGAATCTCCTGCGGTACTTTCTTCGGGGGTGATATCGGCAGAATCATCTGTGTTGTCGTCTGTGACATTATTATTACTTGCATTTGTATCGGTGTTATTCGCAGTAGTGTCGTTATTCTGCTTACCGCAGGCGGATAGAGCAAGAACAAAGCAAACGCATAAAACAAGCGAAAGAATGGATTTTAATGTTTTATTCATAGTGCCTCCTTAATTTTTTAGATTTTTGTCTGTCTGCTTTTCATTTGCAGCAGCTTTTTGCCGTAATAGGATAAGGTTGCAAAGGCAGACGACATAGCAATCGTTTCAAAAAAGTATAGTGCAGCCGATTTGTCGGTATCAAAAACTTAAACTCAGTAAGGTAAAACAATTCTTCATAAAAGGCTCGGTCAACGAATACATAAACACCGTATGCCGCTAATAAAACAGCAATGATTCGACCTGCCCACAGGAATTGTCTGTGCTTTTTCAGTTTGTTTGCGAACGATGCTAAATGTAATCCCAAATGCAGGCTCATCAGTACAAAGACCCACGCAGTCGATACGAGGTGAAGCGTCCTGCCAATCCTTGCACCGCCCAAATTCAGAAAAGCAAAAACCTTTCCTGAAACCAGCACCGAACTTACCATACAGCACAGCATAGCGGCAAGAAGCGCAATATTGATAACTGCCAATATTGTCCTTGCCGGAGTGTATTTTCCTTTGAAAAGGGATTGATACCAGCTAAAATTGAGAATACTGTGAGCGATAAACAGTACAAATAATACGATACCAATCCATTCGTGCAGACCGTCCCATAGGTGTTCCTGCATAAGAGCGACAAAAATCAGATACATTGCAATGTCAATGATGGGTTTGACAACCTGTTTATATTTCATTTTTGTCACCTCCATATCCAGCACAGTCCGTTATAAAAGTAGAGCATAGCGTAATATCCCGAATGATCGCCGTCAGATTCAAGATAATAGAGATTGCCCTCTGCTTCATTATCGGCAAAACAGAAAAGTCCGCTGTCGCTTTCTCTCATAGCGTCAATTCCATTCTTAAATCCCGAATAGGCGAAATCATTCGTACCCGAAGCGGCAAAGATAAAGAAATCGTCCCATTCGTGTCCCGAATTCTTAATTACGCTCTCATAGGTTTCTGTGCTTGCCGCCGGGCCGCCGCTTGACGGCATAAAATAGCGGAAATAGTCAAGGGAGTGTTCAAAGGTGCGCCAAGTTGCCATAGAACCCATAGAAAAACCGCAGAACGCCCGATAATCACGAGAAGCGGCAATCGCTTCGGAGGTGGTGTCCTCGGCATAGGTACTGTATTTGCCCTCCACCGCAGGAATCAGATCATTTATCAGTTCATTGTGATAATTGTCGGTCAGTCTCAGAGCAAGGCTGTAATCTCCACTGTCCTCCGGGCTTGTGTTGTTATAGGTAGGACAAACAACAATCATCGGCTGAATTTCGCCGTTCGCAATCCCGTGGTCGAGAATATGCTTCATTCCATGCGGTTCATCTGGGCTGCCGAGATAGGTATACTCATTGCTCCAACCGCCGTGCATAAGATAGAACACGGGATATTTCTTACTTTCGTCATAGCCATAGGGCAGATATACGACAGCGTGCTTTTGGAGCCTTTGGCTCTTTTCGTCGTAGGAAAAAGATTCGTAAGTATTGTAATAAAGGTCTTGCAGGGTGCCCTGCTGTTTCGCCTCGGTCAGGTAACTGTCGGGAATTGGGACGAGTTTATCAGGAAATCGGTTTGCGGTTTCGTCTGTTTCGGGTGGTATACTGCTGTGTTCGCTTTGTATGTCATTGTTTTTATCAGAGGTCTTAGGAATGGACGAACTACACGCCGATAAAACGAGCGATACAACAATCAACATTGTAGTAATCACAATACATTTTTTCATAGCGTTATCCTTCAAGGCTTTCCACCCAAGCCGCTACGTCGCTTTCGCTGGCACCGGAACGGAAACGCTGGCCTTCCTGCCAATCACCCGTACCTGCCATTTCTGCAAGCAGTTCGCCGCTTTCGCCAAGTCCCGAACTTGAAGATGTGGCAAAGGGAATTCCGGTCTTTCCTGTAAAATCGTTTGCCTCAATAAAGCCATTAACAGGCCAAGCGGCAATGCCCCACCAAATCGGGTAGCCTATAAAAACTGTATCGTATTCGTCCCAATTTTCTACGGTGCTTTTTACAAGCGCAACATCACGCTCATCGGGATTATCGTGTTCACGCACAACACGGCTGTTATCGTCCGTCCAGTTAAGATCGGCGTCGCTGTATGGCTCGGCAGGCTCTAACTTAAACAAATCGCCATTTGTTGTGGTCGCAATGGTCTTTGCCACATTTTCGGTGTTACCAGTTGCAGAGTAGTAGACAATCAATGTTTTTCCCGTTTCATCGGTAGGATTCTGCGCCGCAGTTTGCTCAAAGCCAAGTGATTTTACCCAATCAATAATTTCCTGCTCTGCGTCTTGAATATCGTTGCGGGAAATAGATTTGCCGTCCAATACCTCGGCGTTTGGCTCAAGTTCTTTGATTGTGGAAATGGTATCCGAAAAGCCGCTGCCGCCGTGGGTGTTAAAGGGAATAATCGTCTTGCCGGAAAAATCGTACTCGTCAAAGAAAGAATAGAGGATCATCGGCATATCGCCCCACCAGTTCGGATAACCTACAAAGATGTTTTCGTAAGTATCGAAGTTTTCAATTTTTGCTTTGATTTTCGGTCTTGCGTTGTCGTTTTGTTCTTCTTTTGCAAGATCAACCAGTTCGTCGTGGTCGGTGGGATAGGGCGTTTCCGGCTCAATGCGGAAAATGTCAGCACCGACGGTTTCCTGAATCACATAAGCCATATACTGCGTATTGCCGAGCGTTTCACCGTCTATGACAACCGTGCTGTTATCAACATTATCTGGCATTGAGAAATACACCACAAGATTTTTCCCGTTTGTGTTACTCGGCGTAGGGGTGCTCTCGTTTGTTTGCGAACTGCTTTCTTCGGGTGTTGATTCGCTGGGGGATTGATTTGTCGAGCAGGCCGCCAGCGACAGCACCATAGCAAGTGCCATAAAAAGCGAAATAATCTTTTTCATCGTATTTTCCCTTTCTGTTTTTAATAACATTCCTTGAAGATTTCAAGGATTTCTTCGTGGGTCATTTTTTTATAACTGCCGGGCATAAGAGCGCAGGAATCTGCAATGGCTTTCAAATCGGTATTTTCATTCACTCCCAAGTCCTGCAAAGATACAGGCAGTCCGATTTCGACAATGAAATCTTCCAAAGCCTCAATACCTGCAAGGACGATTTCTTCGTCCGTTTTGCACTCTGTTGAAACTCCCATAACCTCGGTTGCAAATCGTTTGAATTTCGGCAAGCCGTATTTGTAAATATGGCGGTACTAGACGGGGTGCAGAACTGCAAGCCCCTCACCGTGATTGCAGTTTGTGTATGCGCCGAGCTGGTGTTCCATTTGGTGGCACTCAAAATCCATTCGCTTGCCCAGTTTGATAACGCGGTTTTCCGCCATTGTCGCCGCCCACATCAAATTGCTTCGTGCGGTGTAGTCCTGCGGATTCTGAATAGCAGCACGCAGGTTGCGGATTGCACTTCGCATAAGCGCCTCGGAAATATCGTCCGATACATTGTCCTCATTCGGCTCGCTGAAATAAATCTCCATAATGTGCGACAGAATATCAAAGCCGCCGGAAACCATTTGCTTTTTTGGAACGCTGTAAGTATAGGTGGGGTCAAGCAGGGCAAATTTGGGGTTGCATTGCGGATAATCTCTGCCCGTCTTGATTTTCAATTCCTCATTGGTAATAACTGCTCCGCCGTTGCACTCACTGCCCGTACCTGCAACAGTAACGATCACGCCGAGAGGTAACGGCTCGAAGTCAAAAACACCCGGTCTTTTCCAGAAATCTTCCCATACATCGCCGTCATAACGGGCGGCAATAGAAATCGCCTTGCAGCAGTCCATAACCGAACCGCCGCCGATTCCCAAAAGCATACTGACATCGTTTTCCTTTGCCAGCTTCGCACCCTCCAATACCTTAGCATAGGTGGGATTCGCCATAATACCGCTAAATTCCACCACGGTTTTTCCAGCGGCTTGCAAGATGTTTGTTACCTCGTCATAGATACCGTTTTTCTTGATTGAGCCGCCGCCATAACATAGCATAACGGTATCGCCGTAGGCTTTCGTCAGGCAGCAAAGGTATTCCTTTACACAGCCTTTTCCGAAAAACGCCTTTGTAGAATTTTCAAAAATAAAGTTATTCATGATTTTCCTCCGTATTATTGTAAAAGACTATACTCCGTTTCCGTGCGGCTGAATGCTGTGCCTATTTTGAAAATATATTTCCCATCCATACGGCATAATCTGCAACCCAGCCGCCGTTGCCGCCAAACCCGTGAGGCCACCTGTCCAGCACGATGGTATGGGTCGCGATTCCAACCTCATCCGTTAAAGCTACCTGTGCCTCAAACTGACGATAAAACGGATCCTCTGTTCCGTAACAGTAGAAAGTAGGTGGAAGCTCTGCGGCTTTCAGATGTTCCACATCCAGGGACGCCACGCTGAGACGGCCATAAAAGGAATATATCATTCCACAGGCCGAGGCTTTGGCAACAACTTCATCCAACTCATCCGGAGCATAATCGGGATCAAGATAGGAACCGTTGACTGTTCCGTCGGCGCTGATAAAATATTCACCCGCCTGAATTCCTCCGGCAGAATAGCCCATAACGGCTATATCGTCCGGGTCGATACCGTATAGTTCCGCATTCTTGCGAATAAAACGGACGGCTCTTGCCACATCGAGAGCGCCTTCCTCCTGAGAGTAGGGGCGCAGGCGATAATCTACGATAAAGCATCGGTAGCCATATTCGCGCAGCTGCACCGCAGTTGGAAGTGTGTCCGTGTAATCTCCGCGAAACTGAAACGCTCCCCCAGCCAGCAGTACCACGGCGCCCTTTACCTCCACGCCCTCCGGAACCGTAAGCGCCGTCACATAGGGACGGAAGTCATAAGGGTCGTAGTTGCCGGCGTTTTCAGGCGTGACCACGGTTTTGCCGGGCATGTTGCCTTCCTCCCAAAGGTAAAACACCTCCACCTTTTTCGGATTCGGTTCAGCATTCAAAACTGTCACATTCTCTTTGGGAAGAGGAGGCCGCCGGTTCATGGCAGTATAAGAAAAATCAGAGGAGACTTGATATTCTGCGGTCAGATCATCGTAGCGAAGCTCGAACCACTGTACACCATCCCGAACCTCATAGCTTGTCTCCACCTCATCCGACTCCTTTGGCACGGTACTTTGCTCCGTATCCGTTACGGTTTCCTCCTGTGCTGCCGGAGAGGAAGTGACCGTCGTATTACCTTCCTGAATCACCTGTGCAGAGCAGCCGGTGACGGAAAGCAGAAGCAACACGATAAGCAGTCTTATTAGAACTTTATTCACCGCTCTTTCACTCTCCTTACATCAGGAACCGTTGGCTCTGTCTGCTACCCAATCGCTGTCTCCCATAAATCTATCGCTGGCGCCTTCCTGACCGAAGTCATAAGAGCCGACACCGGTATCCAGACTGCGGAGTTTCTCCATTTCTTCCTCGGTCAGTGAAAAGCCGAAAATGTCGATATTTTCTTTGATATGGTCTTCGTTGGAAGAACCGGGGATTGCGATGCTGCCCACCTGCATGTGCCAGCGAAGGACTACCTGCGCGGAGGATATGCCGTGGTTTTCGGCAATTTCAACAATGACCGGGTTGCTGAACATTTCCTGCGTATGACCTCTGCCGCCGAGCGGGAACCATGCTTCGCTTCTGATTCCGTATTTTTCAATGATTTCACGCATGGGAACCTGCTGATAAGTGGGATTCATCTCGTTTTGCAATACCGCAGGGGTAATGGAGGCAAAGCTCATTAGATTCTCAAAAGCATCTCCATAAAAATTTGATATACCGATACTCCTAACTCTGCCGTCTGCAACGGCCTTCTCCATCGCTTTGTAGGCGGTCTCATAATCACCCATTGCCTGATGCAGCAGAAGCAGATCAATATACTCAGCGCCAAGTGCCTCAAGACGGGCGTTGATCGCCGCATCCGCATTGCTGTAGTCGGCAGGCCAGAGCTTCGTGGTAATGAAAACATCTTCTCTCGTTACCAGTCCGTCATCAATGGCACGCTGAACGCCTCTGCCCACGCCGGCCTCGTTACCGTAAGCGGCGGCAGTGTCAATCAGATGATAGCCTGCACGCAGCGCCCAATAAACAGAGTCTTCTGCCTGTTTATTGGAAAGCATAAAAGTCCCGATCCCGATGATTGGCATTTCCACACCATTGTTCAATGTAACGGTCTGCTTTTCCAAGTCAAATCCCGCAGCGTATGTATCGTCCAGCTCTTTGGAGCCTGCCGTCGGCAGTTTTGTATCCGCAGCAGATGTACTGCTTTCTGTTTCAGTTGGATCAGACTGTGCAGTGCTGTCAAGGTTAGTGCTTTGCCGATTGCTGCACGCAGCCAGCATGACTAAAAGAGCTGCCGCCAGCAACATAGAAATGATTTTTTTCATATTATCGCCTCCATATCAGATTTTTGAATACAAATTGTATGTTTAATTATTTTCCAAGACCTTTTACCCAATCCCGCACTTCTTTTTCCGAACTACTAACGCTGCTCCCGCGCAGGGACAAAGCATCATCGGTCAATACCGTTGCACTCTTTGCAAGCTCAGCCACTCTGTTTACGCTGTTTGCGCCGCTGGAGCTGCCGTTGTGAGAGAAGAATGGGATCACCGTTTTGCCGGACAAGTCGTATTCTTCGAGGAAAGTCCATACAGGCATGGGCAAGTCGTACCACCATACCGGGAAACCAATGTATATCACATCGTACTGCGCCATTGTTTCGGCGTCGATATGTTCGGCAAGCTCCGGACGGATTTTGTTATCGAGTTCATTTTTCGCACGGTCGGCGCAGGCACCGTAATCCTCGCCGTAGCTTTCAGTAGGAACAATGCGGAACAGATCGCCTCCGGTTTCGTCTGCGATCCATATTGCTATCTGCTGTCCGTTACCTGACCACGAGAAGTAGGCGACAAGAACTTTGCTTTCTCCGCTTATCTTTGCTTCCGGATCGTTGTCGATTCCCGTATGGGAGCCTCCAAACAGCTTCATGCAGATACCGACTGCTGTAGCAATGACCGCAACTGCTATCACAGCTATAATAATGATTTTCTTTTTCATGGTGTGTTCTCCTTTTATATGTTTACTTTGTCATCTGCTTTTCCCAAAATGCGACGGCATCATCGATCCATCCCTCGGCAACCGTTCCTGGTCCGATACCGAATCCGTGACTGAGTCCAGGATATTTGTGAAATTCAGTATCACTACCAGCATCCTGCATGGCGTTTGCTCTGCTTTCCATGACACGCCAGCTTGCAATGCCGTCGTTTTCTCCCACACACATATAAGTGGGCGGATCGTTTCTTGTATATTCGCTGTGTCCCGTGTATTGAATAACAGCACAACCCGGTCTTGGATAGCTTTTTTCACCGAAAGCCTCCGTTCCGTAGGAGGAGAGGTAAGCAGTCATTCTACCGCCCGCCGAGCCGCCCCACAGAGAATAACAGTCGGTGTCAACTTCCAGTTCTTCTGCATGTTCAAAAATAAAAGCGATTGCCCTTGCCAAATCCTCACAGGCAGTCTGTGCGCCGGGACGGTAGATCAGTGCAAAAGCGTTGTACCCTTGTTTTGATAGCTCCAAAGCATGGGGGAAACTGTCGTGCTTTGCACCGACATAAGCAAATCCACCGCCTGCGTTGCATACCGCAAACCGTTCACCGGGATTTCCTTTGAAGAAGAACAAGCCTGTATCTTCTTTTGCGGGATCAGCCGCTTTTTCTTCATCGGTATAAATATCGTAAAAGATTACATCGCCGTTTTCAGCATGGCTTTTCATATAGTTTGCAATCTCTACCGTTTTGTCGGGGTCAATATTGTTGTACCAAGTGAGCCCCAGTTCGCCTAATGTATCGCCGCTGTAATAGCTGCTGTTCACAGGGAATATCATCTGCCGTAATCGCCAAAGGCAGTGTCATTTATCACATCGGAGATTTCCGTATCCTGCGTATATTGTTCTGTATCATTCTGATTTGTTTGCACAGTAGTTTTTGCTCCTTTGAAATCTGTGTCCGATTCAGTGCTGTTCATATCTGCGCTGCACCCCGCCAAGAAAACGGCTATGCAAATCAGTACCGCAACAAAAGCATTTGCTCTCAAAGTTGTCACCAACCTTTCTGATTACATTATAAAAAAACGAGACCTCATAAGAAGTCTCGTTTCGTTCATCAGTTTATACCCAAAGGTTATAACAATCTGTTTAGTGGTACAATTCCTTGCTCACCTTTTCGGCAGCATCCAAAAACTGCTGTACGGTAGGCGTTGGAGTGGGAGAATGGAGGATTCCATAGGGAATACAATGGTTCCACTCCACAGGTATTACTTTCAGTAGAGGGTGAACATTCGCCCATCCGGGAATAGCCAGCAATACATCATTTGTATTCTCACAACGATTAAATATATCCATTCCGTAAAAGTCAAAATCCACAATATTTATTTGTGGGTGATTCTGCCAAAGGTCGTCTCGGAGCTGATCGACATAGCGGCTCCAGCCACGGTGCATAAGCAGCAGATTTTCGCCGTAGAGGTCAGAAAGTTGCAATTTATCTTTGGTTGCCAATCGGTGGTGAATAGAAACAGCACAATGAAACGGGCCTCTAATCAATTCCAAGCCCGCACAAGCACGAACATCTAACATTGTATCATCGAAGATACCGCCGACTATATCAATGTTTTTGCCTAAATTGGCTAAAATCTCCCGTGCGTTTTCGGGGGTGTTCTCAAAGGGTACAATTTGAAATTTGATATTTGGGTGCAAGGCTTGAACTCTCGACCAAAGTTCCATAAGAAGCTGTGCAGGGGTGATAGGCGATGAACCGATACGAATAATATTGCTATCTTCCTGCATTGCATTTTTGGCTCTTGTAATGGAATCTCTACAATATTGTATAATGTATTTTGAATCCTGATATAGAGAGTGTCCGGCCTTTGTTAAGTGTAGCCCTCTGTGTGTCCGAGCAAATAGTTTAACGCCCAACGAATCCTCCAGCAAATTGATTTGTTTGATAACAGCTGTAGGTGTAATAAAGGATTCTTCCGCCGCTTTGTTAAAGCTGCCTGCGTCGGCTACTCTTAAAAATGTTTCAAGCTGTGGGTTATACATAACATTTCACCTGCCTTATTGGGACGAATTATCTTTTCTTCGTAAATCTATCGGCTTGTTCGCCGTTTTAGGAATCATCCAAGAACGCCCGAATTTTTGTATTCCGTCTATTCTGCTTTCTTCACATAGTTTTTGAACACGCCGTTCAGAGATTTTCCATTTTTGCGCCGCTTCTCTGACTGATATGTAATCCATTTCTATCCTCCAAAAAGTACGCATAACCGAATAATCTTACAATTATATTTTATTCGGATATGCGTATTTTGTCAAGAATCGGGATTATGCTTTCTTATGGATTTCTGATGAACTCACGAAAGATTGATTTTCAAAGTTACAGCTAATTTTTACAATGAATAACTTTTGGCAAAAACTCCCCTTGACAAATCTCGTCTCAGCAGCTGATAGAAGGAGTGCTGACCGTTGGTGCCGGGCTCACCGAAGATCACGGGGCCGGTAACGTAGTCCACAGGCTCGCCGAAGCGGTTTACACTCTTGCCGTTGGATTCCATATCCAGCTGCTGAAGGTGTGCGGGGAAACGGCTGAGGGCCTGAGAATAGGGCAGCACGGCAGTGGTGGGGCAGCCCAGCACGTTGCGCTCATACAGGCCTATCATGGCGTCCAGCATGGCGGGGTTTTCAAGGAGGTTGGGGTTCTTGGCAAGCTTATCCGCCTCTGCCGCGCCGCTGAGGAACATTTCGAATACTTCGGGGCCAAAGGCCAACAACAGCACCGCGCCGCCTACGGAGGAGGTGGAGGAGTAGCGGCCGCCGATGTAGTCGTCCATAAAGAAGGCCGCAAGGTAGTCCGGGCTCTTTGCCATGGGGGAGGTCTCGCTGGTTACGGCCAGCATGTGGCGGGAAGCATCCAGCCCTGCATTGCTGAGGGCGTCACGTACGAAGGATTCGTTAGTGAGGGTCTCCAGGGTAGTGCCGGACTTGGATACTACGATGAAGAGGGAGTGGGCCATGTCCACACGGGCCAGCACCGCCGCCGCGTCGTCGGGGTCAACGTTGCTGACGAACTCCGCCTTCATCTTGCGGCAGCCCTTTACGGCGGCCCAGTTTTCAAGGGCCAGATACATGGCGCGGGGGCCAAGGTCGCTGCCGCCTATGCCAACCTGAACTACGGTGGTAAAGGGCTCGCCTGCGGCGTTTACTATTTCGCCTGCGTGTACCTTGTTGGCGAATTACGCTATCCTGCTCTGCTGCTCGGCGTAGAAGGCGCGCTTATTGATGCCGTCGGCAATTACGTCATTGCCCAGCTGGCCGCGGGTGAGGTGATGCAGCACCAGGCGCTTTTCGCCGGTGTTGATGACAGCGCCGTTGTAAAGCTCTTCATATTTTTCCGTGAGCTGTGCTTCTTTGGCAAAGTCTGCAAGGGATGCGAGAATGCTGTCGTTCACCGGCCTTGCGCCGTAGTTGAAGTGCAGCCCCGCACCCATGGGTACGGTGTACTTCTTTACACGCTCTGCGCCGCCTTCGCCGGCCATGGCGGAGGCAAGGCAAATGGGAGCGGCTTTGGCAAGTGCCTGATAGGAGGCCAATTTCTCCATGTTGTTCCAGTTGATCATGGGAAAATCCTTTCTTTCATGTGGATTTATACATACTTTCATATAATAATACTACCTCTAATACGATAAAACTGCAAGGAACTTAAAGGGTAAAAGGAAAATTATATTACAGTGCATACAAAACAAAACAGGCACTAGCGGCGTTTCCGGTAGAGCCAGAACACAGCTTTGCCCTGAATAGGGCAGTCCTTTACCCGTTGGGTGCGGTAGTCATGGATGGTGTCGGTAAGAGCACCGCAGTCGGGGCAAGGGGATGGACGCCGCCTCATCTCCACCGTCAGAAGGATGGTTTCGGAATTCTGCTCCACCTCCTTGATTTCCATGTGTTCCATATCCAGCAGTTTTGAGGTACAATGAGTTTGAAGCATGATCTTCTCCTTCTTGTAGTTTGGTGTGTGGTAACTTCAGTCTACAAGATTTTGAAGCTTCATGCTTCCTTTTTTTCTTCTTACCCCAATCTTTAGTTTAGAACCGGTTTTCTTCATGCAAAAACGCCCAAAACTCTAGGTTTTGGGCGTTGCAGGCCGTCATGGAGAAAGCCTTTTGCCGAGGGTATATGGGCCGGTAGTTTTCTGAAGCCTCTGTATGAGGGTACGCTACAAGGCCCATACCGTAGCCAAAGCACTCTCTAGCGAATGATCAGATCACGAGAGTAATGGGTAAGGTATTCAAAGCCCGTCTCTGTAACGATAATATTGTCCTCCATGCGGATAGGGCCAATGCTGGGCTCGTACACGGCCGGTTCAACCGCCAGGACCATGCCGGCTTCAATTATGGTTGTATCCATGGAGTCAATGGACGGCAGCTCGTGGATCTCGAGCCCGATGGAATGGCCCGCGCGATGGTACCAGAGCTTTTCAAGCCCCAGCTCCTCCATGCGGCGATTGCAGATTTCCTGCAGACGGCAAATGGGGATTCCGGGTTTGACGGCCGCCATGATCTTTTCGTGTATGTCGATCACGCCTTTAAAGAGCTCCTGCCCGCGTGCAGACGCTTCGCCGATAAATACCACGCGCGTAGCGTCAGTGGTGTAGCCTTCGTATTTGCAGCCATAATCCATGACCAGCAGATCGCCTTTTTTCAGCTTATTATATGAAGCATAGGGATTGGGCATAGTATTGCGCTCCGGTCCCGAAGTAATCGTCATAAAGGAGGGAATGCCGCCGCCTTCCAAAAAGCCACGGCACATGGCCAGTTCGACTTCTTTTTCCGAAACGCCTTCGCGCATAGCCTCAACCGCACGCTTACATCCAAGATCGCAGGCCAAACCGCTTTTCCTAAAATAATCCTGTTCTTCAGAGGACTTTATTTTTCTGCATCCCCATACCACAGGGTCGCTGCGGACAAGGTTCAGCTCAGGCAACCGTCTTTTCAGATCGGCAAGCTGCGCTTGTGTCATACCCATACGCTGCCCATTGTCGAGCTCAATGCCGACATTTGCCTTATCCAGCTTCATATCTTTCAGTGTAATGGCCAGCATCTCGATGGGATCTGCGGTTTCGCAATAGTCGAACGTACCCCACGGTCTCACATTCTGACACCAGCTGTTGCGAAGCGCGCCGGGCGCCTCAAAGGCAGGTATCACGAAGACGGGCTCTCCGTTTGCAGGCAATATAAACACGAAGGGCCGAAAATCCGCGGCAAAAAGATAGCTCAGATACCCGCTGAAGTAGGTAATATTCGTGCCCTTGCTGAAAATACAGGCGTCTATCCCCTCTTGCGCCATAAGTTTACGGGCTTTTTCCGCTCGCGAGAGATACTCTTGCTCCGTAAAGGTCATAAATTTCTCCATATCCATTTTCCTCCTTTTTCTTAATGCTTTTATTTCAGACGGGGATCCAGCGCATCCCTGAGTCCATCACCGAAAAGATTGAATCCGAGCACCAGAAGTACGATCGCAAGTCCAGGTATCATACACAAATGAGGATCGGATGTAATAAAGGAACGTCCTTCATTCAGCATAAGCCCCCATTCTGCAGTGGGCGGCTGCGCTCCGAGGCCAATAAATCCCAACGCAGAAGTGCTGATGATGGCGGACGCAACGCCCGTGGTGGACATCACGATGATGGAGGCCGATGCATTGGGAAGAATATGCTGCAGCATGATCCGTCCATTTTTTGCTCCCATGGCGCGTGCCGCCTCTACATAGGGAGCATTTTTCAGTGCCAGAGCAGAACTTCTTACGACGCGCGCATAGGACGGGATTGTGGTGATGGCCACCGCGATCACGGCATTGACCAGCCCAGGGCCCAAAACGGAAACGATCAGAATCGCCAGAAGAAACACCGGAAACGACATCATCAAATCCATGACACGCATGATAAGCGAACTGACAAAGCCCTCGTAATAGCCGGCATACAAACCCAAAAATGAGCCGATGATACCGGACATTAAAACGCAAAGCACGCCTGCGATCAGTGTGGTTCGTGCACCATATATGATGCGCGAGAGCATATCGCGGCCATAGATATCCTGGCCAAAAGGATGCTGCAGGGACGGATGGGCCCGGCGTTCCATCAGGCTCTGCACTTCCGGGTCATAGGGGGCGAGTACAGGCGCCAGTACGGCGACTATAACGGTCAGAAAAACCAGAAACATTCCAAGAAGCGCGCCTTTATCTTTTTTCAAACGCAGCCAAATCATCTTAAGACTCAAAAAGCTCACCTTCTTCCAAAGCAGTACTGGGTTGGGTCATTTCATGTCGATCCTTGGATCCAATATCGAATATACAACGTCTATGCCTATGTTCACCAAAGTTACAAATACAGACGCAAGGATGATCGCACCGCGTATAATGGGGTAGTCTCTGGCAAAGACCGCGTTTACCGTCAGACGTCCCAAACCGGGAAGAGCAAAGATAGTTTCACACAGCAAAGCTCCGGTCAAAAGCGAAGTGAACTGCAAGCCGATAACCGTGATCACGGGGATAAAGGCATTGCGCAGGGCATGGCGGAAAATCACGGAGCTAGAGGAAAGTCCTTTTGCCCGCGCTGTGCAGATATAATCCTGCTTGAGAACTTCAAGCATATTGGATCGAGTCATGCGTGTAATGGAGGCCAGAGGGAAGCATGCAAGGGTGACGACCGGCAGTATCATCTGTTTCAATGTTCCCCAGCCATAGGAAGGCAGCCATCCAAGCCTGGCTGAAAAGATATACAGCAGAACCAAGCCCAGCCAGAATACCGGCATGGATACCAGAAACAGCACAAGTACGCGCAAGGCGTTATCTAGAAATGAATACTGCTTAACCGCGGATACAACGCCGACCAGGATCCCAACGATAGAAGAGAGCAGCATGGCCAGCAAAGCAAGCGTTATGGTAAGGGGTAAGGTTCGGGCAATTTCCGTAATGACCGGCTGGCGATTTTGGTATGAGAAGCCAAAGTCCAGATCCGTAAACACCCCTTTCAGGAAATTCCAAAGCTGTATGTAAAGCGGGTCGTTCAAGCCAAGCTCGTCGCGCAGCTCGGCTATGTTTTCCGGCGTCGCGTTCGTGCTTAAAAGAATCTCTGCGGGATCCCCCGGTGCTATGGACAGTAAAAAAAATGTGATTACAATTACGCCCAAAAGAAGCGGTATGGCTTGAATCAATCGTACGCCGACGCGCTTTAGTATTTTGACTGTCCGCATTCGCCCTCTCCTTTCTTCTCCATCGCTTTGTGACAAGCTACCATATGTCCGTCGCCGCATTCTTTAAGCTCCGGTATTTCCTGAAAGCACAGCTCGCTAGCATATTTGCAGCGCTTTGCAAAGCGGCATCCCGGCGGCGGATTTACCGGCGTGGGCACGTCGCCGGTGAGAATCGTACGATTCTTCCTCCCTCTGAGCGAAGGCTCGGGAATTGCATGAAGCAGGGCCTGCGTATAGGGATGGCGCGGGTTGTTGAAAAGATCCTGTGTTGTGGCAATCTCCATAATTTTGCCTAAATACATGACGATTACCCTGTTGGAAAGATGCTTCACTACCGCAAGGTTGTGCGATATGAAAAGGTACGTCAGCCCAAGCTGCTGCTGAAGATCTTGCAGCAGATTCAGAATCTGCGCCTGTATGGAAACGTCCAGCGCTGAAACCGGCTCGTCGCACACAATAAATTCAGGATCAAGGGCCAGAGCCCGGGCAATGCCGATTCGCTGACAGCGCCCACCATCCATTTCATGCGGAAAACGCCCTGCGAGATCGTCCGTAAGGCCCACCATCTGCATCAGCTCATGTGCACGCTGTACGATTTGTGCCTTGGTGCCCACCTTGTGAATAAAGAGCGGCTCTGATATCAGCTGCACAACGTTCTTTCTTGGATCAAGCGAATTGAAAGGGTCCTGAAAGATAAGCTGCATCTGTTTTCGCATCTGATACAGTTCGCCGGCGCTGAGCTTGGGAATGTCAACGCCATTGATGAGCACCTTTCCGGAATCGGGCTCTATCAGGCGAAGCAGCGTCCTGCCCACCGTGGTTTTTCCGCAGCCGCTCTCGCCTACAAGGCCCAGGGTTTCTCCCCTGCCAATCGAAAAAGAAACGCCGTCAACAGCATGAACGAACATGTTTTTGCCAACCGGAAAATGCTTGATCAGATTTTCCACCACAAGGATCGGTTCATGCATGGCTATACCTCCAACACGATACAAAGTGCCCATCCTGCATCCACGCTTTCGGAAACTCCCTGGTGCATATGTCCTCTTTATGCGGACAGCGGGGATGGAACGGACAGCCTGCGGGAATTGCTTTGGGATCGGGAGACAAACCGGCGATGGGCACAAGCCGCTCTACCGATTCGTCAAGCTTGGGAATGGACTGAAACAGTCCGACGGTATATGGATGCTTCGGGTCGTTGAAAATGTGCGCAAGCGTCCCGCTTTCGACAACCACACCTGCATACATGACGGCAATCTTGTCACAGAGTTCTGCCACCAACCCAAAGTCGTGCGTTATGAGGAGCAGAGAACTGTCGAAGTCCTTCTTCAAGGATTTCATCAGTTCCAACACCTGTGCCTGAATGGTTACATCAAGCGCAGTAGTCGGTTCATCGGCTATCAGAAGCTTCGGCTGGCAGGCCAGCGCAATGGCAATGCAAACTCTCTGCTGCATGCCGCCGCTGAATTCGAAGGGATAATGCGACATGCGGTTTTCGGGAATACCGACCTTTTTCAGCATTTCAGCGGCCTTTTCGCGAGCCTGCTTTTTGGTCAGCTTCTGATGCCGCTCAATGACTTCCATGATCTGCTCGCCGACTGTATGCACCGGGTTCAAAGAGGCCATGGGATTCTGAAAAATCATGGATATCTGATTGCCGCGCAGCTTCTGCATTTCCCTGTCGGGCTGCCTGATCAGATCTTGCCCCCGGTAGAGGATCTCTCCGGACGTGGTGAATCCCGGAGGGCTGTTCACAAGCCGCATGATCGACAGCGCGGAAGTCGTCTTTCCGGCTCCCGTTTCTCCTACCAAACCGAGGGATTCGCCTTCAAAAATAGTCATCTTCAGGCCGTTAACCGCATACACCACACCTTCGATGGTGCGATATTCCACACGCAGATCACGGACTTGCAGCAACGCTTTCTGCTGTGCGAGCTCACTGTTTTCTTTCACAGGCAAGACACCTACCTTTGTTCAGAGTATTTAGATTTTGCTGGCAGGCACGGGCTTTAAGCCCGTACCTGCCAGCTACGCTGTGAGTACTAGGCCGTGAAATCAGCCTTCATAACATCGATAAGCTCGTTGGGCATGATCCATATGCCCGTAAGATTGGCGGTGCTCGCATAGGAATTGTTCATAAAGTACAGCGGCAGGATGCAATGCACGTCCTCGATGGCACGGCGGCTGATCTCGCTGTATACCTGCGCAATTTTCGCCGGATCGGTCATGCCCATTGCCTCTTCCATCATCGCATCGGCCTCGGGGTCTTCAAAACCATAGTAATTGAACACGGACGAGGATGAGAGCAGCTGGTTGGTACCCGTATAAGGCTCCATGGTAGTAAAGCCCCAGCCATACAGGCACAGAACGTTGCCGCCGGAGCCAAGGCTGCTGGTGAGCGTGCCAAATTCGACGATTTCCAGGCTTGTATTGATGCCCACTTCAGCGAGCTGCTGCTGGATAACCTGCGCCACCTGGCTGTCGCGCATATAACGGTTCTCCGGCGCCCAGAACTGGATCGGCTCACCGTTGTAGCTGGACTGCGCAAGCAGTTCTTTGGCCTTTTCGGGATTATAGCCTTCGCCGATCGTAAAGGGCGACTTGCAGATCTCAACGGGGATCAGGCCGTTGCCGTCCACCTTGCGCTGCTGTCCCTCCAGAATGGAGTCAACAATCGCATCCGGATCGATGGCAAGCTGGATTGCATGACGCAGGTTGGCGTCCTGCAAAGCCTCGCTCTTGGCATTGATACCAATATACACGTTGCGCGCTCTCGGAGAAACGATCATGCTCAGGTTCTCATCCGCCTCGATGTTTGCAAACTCATTGGGCGAAGGCGCATAGATCAAGTCCACCTCTCCCTGCTGCAGCGCGATCAGACGGGTGCTCTCTTCGGGGATGACGGAAACCTCTATGCGATCAATGGCCGGCTTTTCGCCCCAATAGTCTTCATTGCGCTCATAATAGCTATGGTCGTTGATCACGAACTCCACGCACTTATAGGGCCCTGAGCCTACTGGATTGTTCACCAGGCCTTCATCGCCGCCGTTATTCTCATAGGCGGTGGGGCTGAAGATGCAGTTGATGGGATTGGCGAGATTGTTCAAAACAGCTGCATAAGGCTGCTTGGTTGTCAAAACAATCGTATACTCGTCTTTCACCTCTATGCCGGCAATAAAGCCCGAGTAGGATGCGGCGCGCGCAGTCGCGGCTGCCCTCTCCAGGCAGAACTTCACAGCCTCGCCGTTCATTTTTGTTCCGTCGATAAAGGATACGTCGTCACGAAGGTTGAACTGCCAGGATGTTTCGCTTAGCTGCTCCCAGGAGCTTGCCAGGCACGGCTGCTCCTGTAGGTTTTCATCCATCTTGACCAAGGTGTCATATACCCAATAGCCGGACACGAGATCGTTGCTTGCAACATAGTTTGCCATGTCAAAGGACATAACGTCTGTGGCCATGCCAATGCGCAGCACTTTTTTCTCCGCCGGGGTTTCCGCCGCCGCGGCCGAACCGTTGCCCTGCGCCTGGTCTGCTTCCTGCGCCGCGCCCGGCGTTTTCGCTCCGCAGCCCATGGCAAAGAGCAGCAACATCGTCAGCAACAGTGCTAGCATTCTCTTACATTTTGTCATGCGTTTTTTCATCTTGAACCTCCTTCTTGTTTTTTGCTTCATGTGATTGTGAAGCGATTATTGAAAATCGTCCTTCTTCAGAACGAATTCCGAAAGATATTGCCGCGGGTCTTCTATGGCTTTGCCCGCATTGATCATGCGCGTTACGGCAGCAACCTTACGTCCATAGCTCTCGCTCTGGCTGTAAGCCGTTACCTTCATGCCGGGGCGGCACTCATAGTCCCAGGAATCTTTGGCCAGCATCCCTTTGCAGAAAGCCAACCCCATGGGGCCTGTTTGCAGGATGTCGGTCGCGCCTACCGGAAACATCCCCATAAGCAGATACCAGTCCACAATGGAGCTGATGGTCTTTTCCTGCCCTCCGTTGCGGCTTCCGCCCACAGAAAGCGCGCCACCTACCTTATAGGACATCAGCAACCCCAATCTGGTAAGCGGTCTGAAACGGTCCATGAACATCTTGGCTTGGGCGTTCAGTGTGCCCGAGTAGGTGGGCGCTCCCAGGATGAGAGCATCACAGGCTATCAGTTTGGGATAGATGGCGTTCATAATGTCATTTTGAATGCAATATACACCTTTGTCGGGATCCACGGGGCATTTGTTGCAATCCACACAGCCGCCAAGCTTTCCGCGCAAGCTGATAAACTCCACTTCCACATCCGGAATCTGGGCCGCGCCTTTCAGCGCCGCCTGCACCATTTCATCCGTGTTGCCACCTGCGCGTGGACTACTGGAAATGCCAAGTACTTTTATCATATTTGATGCTCTCCTTTCAGTCTTCCTGCTTTTTGGTGGAAGCCTACGCTGCTTCTCACGCAAGATAATTTTGAATGATATCCAGCTGCTGCGCAATGCTCTTGCCCTTGCCAAAGTTTTCCGCGAAGAGAGCGGAGCCGATCGTGAACCCCCAAGGTTGTAGGCGCTTTACAAAATCGAGGCGCTCAAAACTGTTGATACCGCCGGAAACGATGAGCTCTGCCTGAACGCTTTCATTCAGCGCAAGGGAGAGCGCCTCCGGATCACCATCGACATATCGATACGAGGAGAGGCATATGCCATGCACAGCGTAGTCCTCAACCATGTGCCGCGCATCGGCTATAATCTCTTCCTGGCTCCCATAGAGCATCCTGGGAAGCCCCTCCCTGCGCCCGCAGGTGGGGAAATACCGGATGTTGTGGCCTTTGATCATGGCATGCACCCGTTCGTTAAAGACCATCCCGATCAAAAAGTCAAAGCCGCATTCTATGGCCATTTTGGCTGCATTGAGGCAGCTTTCTTCATCTTCCAGAAGGGGCTCCAAAAAAGTCGTTTTGCCGGCCGCCTTCATCGCAGCGACCAATGCAACCGCATCCTGCATATGTATTCCGATGTCCTTAAAACCCCAGCACTGTGTCTGTGCATGTTTGTTTGCCTCGAACACATCCAAGGCGTTTGGGATCGTTTTGTCGTTATGCGTCAGCATAGCGATAACCTGTATGCCCATATGTCTTCCTCTCTTTCTTTTTTATTTAAAGTTTGTTATAGGTTTTTTTCAGGTCTGCATGTATCTCACAGTAAAGCGCAAACGCCTTTTCGTAGGCGGCGGCGTTCTCAGGCGTGGGCTGTATCCTGCCGATGAGCTTCCGGCATTTGGCAATGGCCCGCTCATGGGATTCGAATACGCCTACGCCTACACCGGCAAGCATGGCGGCGCCGTAAGAAGAATCGTCCTTTTCAAATTTCACTATGGGTTTATTGAGCACATCCGCCACGATGCCCGTCCAGATACGGCTTTTCGCTCCGCCGCCCACGAGGCAGATTTCCTGCACGGGTTGCAATGTTTCAGCGATTTCAAAGTTTTCCTTAATGGAAAAAGCCACACCCTCCAGAATAGCCCGGTTAAAATGCCCGCGCGTATGATGCGCCGTAATGCCCACAAAACTTCCGCGCAGTTTGGGATCCCAGTGGGGCGAACGCTCTCCCATGAGATACGGATGGAAGAACAGACCCGCGCTGCCCGGCGCCACGGCTGCCGCCTCTTCATCGAGAATGCTGTATACGTTTTCACCGCCCGTGATCTCTTCCCGCAACTCCATGGCGCAGAAGGTATCCCTGTACCAGCGCAGGCTGGCAGCCGCAGAGTTCGTAGCAAAGCAGGTGCTCCACAGACCTTTGGGAATCTGCGAATATGTCAGGCCCGAGGGATGGGGTTGGGCGGTTTCACCAAATATATTGACAGTGCTCGCCGTAGCTACCTTCACAACGCACGCGCCTTCCTCAATGGCGCCGACACAGTAATGCTCCAGCGCAGTATCCGTCGCACCGTTGATCACAGGCGTACCCTCCGGAATCCCGGTAAAGCGGGAAGCCTCGCTGGTGATATGGCCGCTGACCTGCTGCGGCTCTACGATGGGCGGAAGGATACGCGCGGGGATTTCGCCTATGGCGCACAGCTCCTCCGACCATTTCCATGCGCCATTATCGAAGAGCATGCTGCCCTGGGCTTCGATATAGTCGGTGCACCAGTTTCCGGTAAGCTGGTAGCGAACATAATCTTTAATGAACATGAGACGGTGTATGCGGGAGAAAACCTCCGGCTCGTTCCTGCGAATCCACATCAGCTGAGGCAGGGTCCAGGTTGGAGCAGGCGTTTGATAGGAAATGCGGAAAATGCTTTCGCTAAAATGGGCCTTCAGATATTCACTTTCATCATGGCTGCGCTGATCCGTCCACATAATCGTATCCCGGATTACGCTTCCGTCCGCATCCAGAAGAACGGCGTTGTGCGCAGATGCGCTTATGCACAGAGCGATGATCGCGGAAGGCGGGACCGAGCCCTTTTCCAGCGCGATATGCAGAGAACTTAAAAAAGCGGGAAACCAGGATGTAGCTTTTTGTTCCGACCAGCCCACCTTCGGATGATATGTTGGATACTCTGCAAAACCATCGGAGACAAAAGCTCCGGTGCTATCCAGAATTGTAGTTTTGCAGCCTCCCGTACCTATATCGATACCAAGCAAATACGACTTCATGCTACGCCCTCTCTTAAATGAATTTTTTAAACTCGTGCGACCAATGTTTCCTTATCAAATATCTGCGTTTTAAACTTATATATTAATAATAGCATTACTGATATATCATGTCAAGAGCTTTCTGTTTGCATGTTCAAAATGACTTCTTGCAGCGTTTTAATACTAAACTCCGGTTAAAAGATTTAAAAATGGGCGAGAGATTTTTCGTTGTGGCAAGGCGCGAGGCCACAGGCGTACCCATCGGTACATCAAGGCCGAGCAACACAGCCACAGCGGATAAGATCTGCTCAGATGAAAGCTTTTAATCGGTGTTTAGTATAAGTAGTCAAACACAGGTTGACATTATTTACATACAATGATATATTGTCATTTGAATAATTTGTGTCCTTGGTATGATGTTCAGGTTTTTGGAAAATTGGATAAGGAGAGCGTCGATTGAATAAAGAAGCCTTGTACGAAGAACTCAAAAACCGTATTATTTCCCAGATCTACATGCCTGAGCAGGTTCTCAACGAAAAAGAACTGATGCGCACTTTTGATGTTGGGCGTACGCCGTTGCGGGAAGTCCTTTTTGATTTACAACGAGACGGACTGGTAAGCATTGTGCCTCGTTATGGTACTTTTGTTACGCCGCTGAGCGTAAATGATCTGAAAAACTTGATACAGGTACGCCCTACGCTCGAACGCCTCGTGGCGGAAATCCTCTGTGACAATATCACCCAGGCGCAGTTGGATCAAATTGAAGAAACCCTGTCAAAAGCGGAGGCGCTGATCGCAAAACATGGCGGGAAGCAGCTTTGTGACCCAGCGACGATTATCGAGGTGAGAAATCTGGAAGCCAAACTCCACAATTCCATGTACGAGGCTACCAGCAACCCATATCTCATCTATATCTGCCGCCAATTACAGGCAAACAGCGAGCGTTACTGGACGTATGCGAACATGGATACCAACGGTCTGATCAACCAGATTGAAGATCATCGCAATCTGCATGAGGCCATCAAAAAACGGCAAAAGAGCTTAAGCGGCGAGCTTGCAGAAAATCATACCATCAATTTTACACAGAGGGTTTTATCCTCTCTCGCCGCAGGAAGGTAGCATACAATTTCAGTTTGAAAGGATGAACGAAATGCCTTGTATCACACTTAAAACGAACCAAAGCGTCAGCAAAGAAAAGGAGCTGCTTCTCAAGGAGGACTTTGGCAAAGCCATCGCCCTTATCCCAAACAAGTCGGAACGCTGGCTCATGTGCATTTTCGAAGACAGCGTTAGGTTGTGGCTTTCCGGCACCGATGCGCCTGCAGCAATCGCAGAAGTTTCCCTTTTCGGAAGCGCTTCCGCCCAGGCTTATGGCCTCCTTACGGAAAGCTTGAGCGAGAGTATCGCAAAACAGCTCGCTGTTTCGCCAGAGAGGATCTACATTCAATACGCCCAAACGCCTTACTGGGGCTGGAACGGAAAAAATCTTTAGCCCTCCGGCGTTGCGTTCGCAGCTCTAGCATTTCGGACGCCCCAAATACAGCGCCGCAGGACTTCCGAGCGGTACGCTTAAAAACGCCCAAAGCACTCGGTCTTTGGGCGTTTTGTTTTCACCCTCCGCAGGTCGCGCGGAGGAGCGCGTTTCTTTCGTTTCGGCGGATCTATTCCCGACCAGGCCCTGGCTTTGGCCTTCATCATTTTAAGTTGAACGATCATTATGTACGATGCATTGAAGAAACCATCCGCAGGCCAAGAGATCCGCGCAGCCGCCCGGGGAAATCCTTCGTTCGATGAAATCCCGGTCCAGGGAGATCAGATGATAAAGCCACGCTTCACCCCCGGGTTCCAATCCGTCCAGGGCCTTGAGGCAGTCCCCGGCGGCCCGCCGGGCATAATCCGCGGCGGCCATGTCCAGCCGGGTGAGGATATTGGTGTCGGGGACTTTGGCGATGAGACGGAGAAGAGCGAAGCAGAGGGCGTCGTTGTCAGCAGCCCCCTTCGCAAGCAATTCCCGGTAGGCGGGCAAAGCGATGGTGAGCACGCTTTGAAAGCCGCTTTCCGCTTCCCCCCGTACCCCCGTGGAGCCATCGGCGAGATAGGCCCGCTCCCCCTTGGTGGTGGCAGTTTGTCCCAGCTCCCGCTCACAGATGCCGGAGACGAAAGCCCCGGCCGTCGCCGCGGTATCTTCCGGCGTGAGCGGCCTGTTCAGCGCAGTGAGCCGTACGGCGGCGGTAGTGAGGAGCCCCAAAGAGAATATGGCCCCCTTGTGGGTATTCACGCCTCCCGTGGCGGCGAACATGGCCTCCTCCGCGGCGATCCCCGCCGGACGAAGCGACGGCAGCACGGCCTCCGGGGCCTTTGGGGCGCTTGCCTCCCCCAGCCGGGCAAATTCCCGGAACCAGGGCCGGAGGGCTTCGGCACTCAGAAGAAACGTGCCGTGGTCCATGTCCGTATGGGCTCCGGCATTGGCCCGGTCCACCAGCCCCGGCTTGGGGGTGGCGTTGACCTCGGCCAACAGGGCCTCGTACGCGAGATCGCCTATCTCTACGGCGTTCATGCCTTCCCCTCCCGGAGTTTTGCGCATACGGCCTGCCCATCGGGCGAATGGAGATAGTCCCAGGTGGCGTCGGGGAGCAGTTCCCGGGTTCCGTTGATGTTTCCCGCCGCGATCAGCGCCCGCACCCGGGAGGCGGAGATGGGTTCCCCCTCCGATTTCTTCCGGGGGATGGCGGAGAAGTTCACTCCATGGGCGGGGAGAATGTTCGCGAGGGTTTCGTTATAGAGGCGGGTCAGCGGATCGAGAGGCTCTTCCCCGCAGAGGCGCAGCGTGATCCCCAGAGCCGGGGCGATCCGTGTGGCGAAGAGGGTCACGTCCAGGGCCGCGTGGGCCGGGGCCGCCCCCGCCGGGTCCTTGATGAAATAGCTGGGGAATGTGGCGGCGGAGATGATATAGGGCCCGCCGCTGTGGATCACCGCGTTGGGAATATCGGCGCAGCCCGCCCGCACCAAAGCCAGCCGGTGGGCAGAGGGGAAGGCGCTATTCTCCTCCTCCACCACGAATATGTGGAGGGTCCCGGCCTCCTTCGCAGCCTCCCGGAGAAGATGCCGGTGGCCCAGCGTGAAGGGATTGGCGTTCATCACCACGGCTGCCACGGGGGCCGCTCCCCGTTCGGGGCTTTCAGCCTTGAGGCGATCGAGATACCGGGGCAACGCGTTCCTGTCGCTCTCCAACAAAGCCGCCATCTCCGCTCTTGCCGCCAGGGAAAAGCTCAGGCTCTCGAAGAGGGGGATGTTCTCGGGTTTGGTGAACACGAACACGTTCTCCGCCCCCCGCTGCCGGGTCAGCGTATAGAGATGAGACACCAGGATATTCAGCAAAGCCTCACCCCGGCGGTCCTCCCGGACGGCCAGGCATTTGATGGTATGCCCCGCCAGCGCCCCGAATGCGATCAGGTTGTCGCCCTCATAGAGGCCCCGGCAGTCCGTCAGATCCGGCTCCAGCCGAAGACCGGCCTCCTCAAGAAAGGGGACAATGGTATCGAAGCGAAGGCTCATTTCACGCAGTTCCGCCATAATGCTCTCCTTGTGATTCCAATATGGCCGCAATCGCGGCAAGCATTGGATTTGATTAATCAAATCCGCTTGTTAGGGGGCACCCTAAGACCCCGGCTGGCGAGAAGCTGACGATCCTACCAGCCAATTTCAACACAGCGACAATTCAGCTTTGCACCATCATGGTGCATTTTTGTTCTCTGGATTTTGCTTGCACCATTATGGATTAAAATATATTTTCCGGGGCGTTTTGCTGGTCGAGGGTCTCAGGGTGTCCCTAACAAGCGGAAAATGATATCATTTTCCATTGCTTGCTCGTAGTGCGCAGAAGCAACTATTTCGTTTTGTAAGCGGCTTAATTGCAGGGCTGCATTGGGATTTTCTGTATCAATTTCGCTTGACATAGTATGCTATACTGAAAAGAATAGGTATTAAATAATTTGCTTTGGTTATGGCCATCGAAAGGAGGAAAGCCAATGAACAGAGACCCGGAAATCCATGGTCTGCTCGACGAGATCGACGGGCTGCTGGCCCAGCTACCCAGGGAACGGCGGCTCACGGAGTTTGAGAGGATACTGAAACCCCGAAATACGGATTTCATTCATGAAAACGAGGGTGTGCACTATGTGGTGCGCACCCATTTTCATGGGAACAGTCGGGAAGACTTGCGCAACAAGGTACACCGGCTTGTACTGAAACCCATTGAAGAATGACGGCGGGTATGATACCATTTGCTTGCAATCATGCCCGGCTGTCGGAAAGGAGATCAAATGAGCAACAGACAGCCAAACAGGATCACTGCCCTCTATTGCAGGCTTTCCCGCGACGATGAACTGCAAGGTGAGAGCAACAGCGTAACGAATCATTAAACCATTATCTTTGGTTTGCGAGGAATAAACGGGATATATATATTCCTCATCTACATCTTGTCGAACAACTGTTGCAGGTAAAACATATCCGCGAGTTACTCGAAATGTTTTCCCAACTTCAATTTCTGCCCACGGTTTTGAAAAGCCGCGAAATCTCACTTTTGGACGCTTTTCGAGACCGTTACTTGAGGATGATAAAGCCTAATTCATTCCTCCACTTGATAATGTTTGTGGAGGTGGTCAATATGACTAATAATACACAATTCAAGACGCCGTTGAACACTTGGCTAAATCAAAAGAAGCCAATGATCACTCCGTCAACCCACGCCAGCTTTACGCTGATTGCCGAAAATCATCTAATTCCATACTTCGGCAAGCGTAAGATCGGCAGCATCACCGAAGCGGACATTCAGAGCTACATATCGTACCTCTACAATGCCGGTAGGTTGGATAACTCATGAGGCTTGACTGTAAAGACTATCAGGGATGTCATTCTCGTCCTTAGACTTGCGTTGGAGTTTGCCTACAAGGAAAGAGCTATACCCCTGTTGAACTGGGACTTGATTGAATACCCGAAGGAGCTTGGCATCAAAAAGGTGGTATCTCTCTCAAAGGATCAGGAGCAAGCTCTAATTCAGTGCATTTACATGAACTTGAATAGGAAGACAGCTGGCATCCTCATCGCATTGTTTACCGGAGTACGGATTGGCGAGCTTTGTGGCCTGCAGATGAAGGACATTTCTTTGACTGACAAGACCATCAGTATCAACAAAACGGTCCAGCGTATTTACGACAAGAAGAAAGGGACATCCTATATGCATATAGGACCGCCCAAAACAAAGACATCCGCCAGAACGATACCCGTACCGTCGTTGCTCATGAACATTATCAAGAAGTTCTACACAGAAAACCATAATCACTATTTCTTGACCGGTAAAACAAAGCCGACAGAACCGCGTACATATCGACAGTTTTTCTCCCGCTTTCTCAAGAGGAACGGACTGCAAAAAGTCAAGTTTCATGAGATCCGTCACACATTTGCAGTAAGGGCAATAGAGATCCCAGAGTTTGATATAAAATCACTTTCTGAGATCCTTGGTCACAAGAATGTTTCCTTCACACTGAATGTCTACAGCAGTGCAAACCTTCAACAGAAGGTTAAGTGCATGAATCTTCTGAATGATTTATTGTAGATTAAAATTTCAAAAAACAGAGGGTTAATACCCTCTGTTCAGAGTGTCAAAAAAGTGGCTGAATGCCACTTTTTTGAGTTTTCTCATTCGGTGCTTGCGCCTATGGCGCGGCCAGCACCTCATGCAGGGAAAGCCTTGCTACGCAAGCGCCTTTTGCGGATTTGCCGCACACCCCCCAGGGGGCCCTCTCTTGCCCCTGCGGGGCAATTCACCTTGTGTCGCCAAATCCGAATAAAGCCATAAGGGGCTGCGGCCCCTTATCAACCCTGGGGTTTTTTGACAGACTGAACAGAGGGTTAATACCCTCTGTTTTGAAATTGATTATGCGTATTGATTTGCTTCTACAAACCAACGACCAATATTGTTACCCCTGATGGCAGCGCTTCTTTCAAAGAATAGAAAGCGCTGTTGCCCATTAAGCCATATCGTATATCTATCTCCTTGCCCGCCAACTTTCATAGAAGCAGCGGGACGAATATCAGAAACTCGATCAATCTCAAAATGGCGTCCATCTTCCCATATAATTTCTTTCGGGAGCAAGAGGCCGTCTTCTCGAAATGAAGCGACGACCTCTACATAAACTTTAGTAAGTTGCATACTCAACTCCTGCTTATACTGTTGTGTTCGTAATTGGCACAATGGAATTAGGGGTTCCATCGTATGGCAAGAACCACCCTTTATCAACGATATTATGCACGTGAACCGAAACAGTAGAGGGAGAATTTAACCCCAATCCTTCTGCTATTTTTCGCATACTAGGAGAGAAGTGCTTTTCATTCCTAAACATAACCACAAAATTATAAACATCTTTTTCTCGTTTCGTCATCGCTTCTTTATCCTTCAACTTTTGCACTCCTTTCCCTTAAACAATGTATCTAAGAGTCGTTTTTTCTATCCTAACAGATTAATTGTCCCAAAATCTGTACTCAGACAGGATAAACCACTTTGCCAAAAATTCTTGCATCGCTCAACTCGGTAATTCTGATGGGGGCATATTTTTCATTATGTGATACCAAGAATACACCTTGTTCTGTTACGCTGTATTCTTTAACATACGAATTTCCATCAACATAAAAGACCCCAATATCTCCATTATCCAATGTTGGCTGTTGATGAACCCAAATATAATCCCCGTCATCAAAAGTGGGCTCCATACTGTTTCCGTTTACCTGAACACAGAATGTAGCAGTAATAGGCACTTCATCAGGGACATCAATCATTTCATAGTCCGGTGTGTCGAGAAATTGCCCTGTGCCTGCTGAAACTCCTACATCAAAACGCGGCAGTGTACGTTTCGGAAATACAATGATTTTCCTGTCAGGTTGACCCGGACGATATAGTCCGCTACCAATCAAAAGTTGTTTGTAATCTTCCAGCTTCTCTCTGCCTTCACGGTTAAGTTCGCAGCATGGTTCGGTAAAATCTTGCTTTACAAACAATCTAAAAGCATCTTTAACTCCGTAGATTTCACACAAACCCATGAATTGTTCTATCGAAGGATAATTCCGATTGTTTTCCCAACGGCTTATTTTCTGTTGTGTCGCATCAATGCCTAATGATTTAAGGCGAACAACAACTTCGGATTGCTGAAGACCCAACTTGCTTCTGAGTAATTTCAAAGTGTTCCCAATAGGCTCCATCGATTATTCACCTCCTGTGTCACTATTCTACAGAGTAAATATAAAAAAATCAAGAAAAATACTCAAATGCGAACACTTGTCGGATGTTTTTACCCATAAAGTGAGTATATAATTATCTCACGACAAGGAGGTGAGCTTTGTGAGGGCAATACTACATAGTGATATGAACAGCTATTATGCATCCGTTGAGATGATGCTTGACCCGTCTTTGAAAGGTAAAGCAGTTGCGGTGTGTGGTTCTACTGAAACACGGCATGGCATTGTTCTTGCAAAGTCTGAACTCGCTAAGAAGTTTGGTGTAAAGACTGGAATGGCAAATTGGGAAGCTCAAAGATGCTGTCCAAACCTCATTACTGTTCCTCCGCATTATGAGCAGTATATCAAATACTCCGAACTGGCTCATGAAATCTATGGAAGATACACAGATTTAATTGAACCGTTTGGAATGGATGAGTGCTGGCTCGATGTAACCGGCAGCTCTTGCATAGGCGATCCACTCTCGATAGCAGAGAGCATTCGTGAGACAATGCGAAGTGAATTGGGGCTTACGGTCAGTATTGGGGTTTCTTTCAACAAGGTATTTGCGAAACTTGGGAGTGATATGAAGAAACCTGATGCTATTACCTGCATTACTCCAGAAAGCTATAAGACACAAGTGTGGCCTTTGAAAGCAAGCGAGCTATTAGGTGTAGGCCCAGCAACTACAAAAAAACTTGCAATCCGAGGCGTAATGACTATCGGTGACCTTGCGAAGTCCGATCCAATGCTACTTAGATCATGGCTCGGTGTGAATGGTCTAAAATTATGGGAGTTCGCCAATGGAACGGACTTATCACGAGTAAGTCCATACGGCTATACTTCGCCAATTAAGTCAGTAAGTCATGGAATAACTTGTACTGAAGACCTCCTTAATAACACCGAAGTCAAAAATGTTCTGTTATCTCTGGTGCCGAGAGTTTCCCTACAGCTCAGAGAAGCAGGTTTACAGGCTACAGGTGTACAAATTTTTGTACGGGACAACGAGCTTGCCTTTCGAGAATTTCAGTGCAAACTTCCGTATCCAACCCAATGCTCAAAAGAGCTTGTAGAAACAGGTATGGATTTATTCTTGAAAAGGTATCAATGGTACAAACCTATTAGAGCAGTAACTATTCGTGCGATCAATCTCATAAGCGAGAAAATTCCATATCAAATGGACTTATTTGGTGATCATGAAGCACGGATAAAACAAGATACTCTTGAACGCACTGTGGAAGATATTCGAAGACGCTATGGTGAAGAAGCCATTGCTATAGCTTCTACTATGAGTGCAAAACTAAAAAAGGACAAGGCACGGGAAATGCTTATTATGCCTGCTGCCATGTATGTGTAAAGGAGCCCAGATGACTACGCAGCATAAAGAAATGTATAACGGAAAAGAACTAACCTACGATGCAAATAGTTCCAGAGGGATGATCATTCCAATCTATCATGATGTTGATGGGCAGTTATATATGCCGTTAAATGAACGGTTTGTAACTGTTTGTGAAGTTATCGCTGCTCTCGAGAACTACCAAAGAAATACCATGCTCGGAGGGATTTAGTTAATCCATCTCGAGCGAAAGCGAGGTGTGACAAGTGAGCAAGATTCGTATTATGTCCTGGGGCTGTCCCAACTGTTTCGAGAAGCTTTCAGGATTGAGCAACGAAGATGGATATACGCGCCTTGTATGCCACAAATGTGGTTCCCTGATGGTTATGAAACGGATCTCCCGAAGAAAACATTTGCTTGAGATTACAGCGCCAGAAGGACAAACGACACTTTACGGCTAAGGCAACATAACAAATATGTAGTATCACAACAGCATGGTCGGTCTGAAATAGTGACATTTATAAAACCATGTGAGATGGATGCTCGTAACGGATGGTTAAACCAAGAGATTTGAGAGGCCACCGGTTAGATTGAATTCGACATTAGAATTCTTCTTTCCGGTGGCTTTTTATATGTAGAAAAATACTGAGCCTGACATGCATTAAGGGCGACGGTACGATATATGGTTTCTGCTTAAAACAGAACACATAGGTCGATACCTTAATTTCCTGTGCGCATTTTCAGGCGAAACGGTATTGATGCCATATATCAACCTTCGCTCTTTTCGCATAAGGCGGAAAGGACAAGTATGATACGCGCACCGCCTACCTCTGATTTTTGATCCCCACACAAAAATCAAAAATTCGGAGGTAAATAAATGCAAAAGTGGCAAAAAGACCGCAACTATAAAAAGATCGAATCGGGTGAAAACAAAGAAAAATACATCATCATTGTTGATGGTACAGAAACAGAGGTGTCTCAAGAGGTTTTCGATGCCTATTCGAAGGCTGACCGCAGAGAGCGTTATCAAGAAGAAGCGCGACTTCAATACCTTCATGTTTCGTTGGAAAAGCTGGCAGAAGAAGATGTACCAGTAGATTTATATCTGAAAAACCATTCACCTTCACCCGAATCAATTCTTATAGAAGAAGAAAATTCAATCATAAGGCAAGAACTGATTGCAAGATTATCTAGTGTAATAGAGTTGCTAACAGATAAAGAACAGCATATTATTAAGGCTTTATTCTATTACGGCCAATCCATAAGAGAAGTAGCTAATGAATACGGAGTTTTTCCTAATACGATTGTCTACCAAAGAAACCGTATTTTAGAAAAGCTAAAAAAATACTTGCAAAAATATTGATTTTTTATTGTACAACCCCATATTTTTTCGGGAATGGAGTGAGGGGGTTCTTCCAGAAGCCGACACAAGAACACAGAGGCAATCTTCGGGAAGCACCTCCCTCACTGAACATTGACAACTAAATATAACGACCATCAAATACTTTTCCCATTCCGCCGATTGCACGGAAAGCCACGATAGTGAATGCGCCAAGACCACCGCAAAGTGCGAGCGATAAACATTTGCTATGAGCACAGGGCAGCTCCCTGTGTGGCCATAACTCGGAGTGGGCAGATACTTCTGTCCAGCCACAGTTCGAGCGTGAACAAACCGTCGCAAGCAATGGGGGCAGCTCTGAGAGAACCTCGGAGGGGATGAAATCCCATGAGGCTGATACGCTGTCAGCTGTTTGATGGTCGCCCTGCGTGTCGGGGTGTTGAGAACAAATAGACACGCAATTGATATGCGGCGGGGTATTGGCTTACTGCTTTACCCCGCATACATAACAATTTAAGGAGGCTACCTATGGCAAATGTACTTCGTGGACAAATCTATGTAACCAAGTTCGACAAGAAGATTCGTGATGAGAAAGGAAAAGTAACCTCGGTTCAAAATGGTTTCCGACCCGCGCTTATTATCCAGAACGATACAGGCAATGCGAACAGCACTACGACTATCGTAGCACCTTTGACAAGCAAGCTGGACAAGCCTGCACTGCCTACTCATGTGTTGGCTAAAACCGATTGTGGCCTGAAAGAAAACTCGTTAATCCTTCTGGAACAGGTGCAGACCATTGACCAATACAGACTCCGGGATCTGATCGGAACCCTTGACGAAGAAAAAATGAAGGAGGTAGACAAGGCACTGAGCGTTAGCGTCGGACTTGCAAAATGAGAAGAAATGAATTGAATGATATAAGAACCCTCTGCCCGAGATGTGCAAGTCAATATATTGATGGTGGGTATGAGCTTACTTTAATAAATCCACATCAGTCTCGTGAGCGCTGTATGTTCTGTAATGGTGTGAACGGAAAAAGCTACTACATCTCTGAAAAAAAGAATAACAAACGATAATAATCAGCCTGCTCATAGCAGGCTATACATATTCCGCATCTTTGCTTAAATCACCGGTATTCTTTAGAATTAAGATACTGCTTTGTGTGATAGGCAAAGAGGTAATTGAGAAAGGAGATCTCTATGGAAATGGCAATCATGCAGCAGCCTTCAAGTCAACGCCGTGTGTATACAGTAAAAGAAATCGCTGAGATACTTGGGATCAGCAAAAACGCAGCCTATGACTTAGTAAAATCGGAGAATGGTTTTGTCACTGTGCGTATTGGGAAAACCATTAGAGTACCTATCGAATCCTTTGATGAATGGCTCAATAATCGTTAAATATCAAAGGAGATAAGAAATGGCATCTATTACAAAAAGAAAAAGCAAATACTCGGTTGTCTATGATTACTATGATGAAGAAGGCGTAAGGCATCAAAAATGGGAAACATGGGGTACATACGCCGAAGCAAAAAGGCGGAAAGCAGAAATCGAACATAAGCAGACCAATAACACTTTTGTGAAGCCCTCTATTAAAACGGTTTCGGAGCTGTTGTATGATTTTATGAATCTTTATGGGGTAAACGCATGGGCGCTTTCTACCTACGATAGTAAAAAAGGATTGATTGATAACTATATCAATCCCATCATCGGAAAAGCGAAAATCAAGGATATTACACCAAGGTTCATGGACGAATACTACCGAAAGCTCCTGAAGGTACAAAGAGTTGTGAGAAATAATCAGAGCTTTGAAGGAGAGACGGTCTCTCCCCGTAATGTTCGGGAGATTCATAAAATCCTGAATTGTGCTTTCAATCAGGCTGTGAGATGGGAGCTTCTTGAAACAAATCCTGTTTCAAAAGCTACACTCCCTAAGTTCGAAAAGAAAGTCCGGGATATTTGGACGATGGAGGATTTGACCACTGCTTTGGAAGTCTGCGAAGATGACCGTCTGGCTCTTGCGATCCACTTGGCATTTTCCTGCTCCCTGAGACTTGGAGAAATCATGGGACTTACATGGGATTGTCTCACGATTGATGAGGAAAGCATCAAGGAACATAACGCATCACTCTTTGTGGAAAAGGAACTTCAGCGCGTTTCTAAAAATGCAATGAATGTTCTAGAGAATAAGGATGTGTTGAGGGTGTTCCCTGCGGTATTGGTAAGTGACAGCACCATGCTTGTGTTCAAAAAACCAAAAACGCAGAGTAGTATTCGCCGTGTATGGCTTCCTGAAACGGTTGCTCGTATGCTTGTGGATTGGAAGAAACAACAGGAAGAGCAAAAAATGCATCTCGGCAGTGAGTACCACGACTATAACATTGTTCTTGCTTTACCCAATGGCAGACCAATGGAAGGGCAGGTTATCTCCCGCTTGTTTAATGCGTTGATTAGGAAGAATGATTTGCCCAAGGTTGTATTTCACAGCCTGCGCCATTCGAGTACGACCTATAAGTTGAAGTTGAACAATGGCGATATGAAAGCAGTCCAAGGCGATACGGGTCATGCTCAGTTAAAAATGGTTTCAGATGTTTATTCTCATATTTTAGATGAGGACAGACGGCACAATGCTGAGAAGATGGAACGTGACTTCTACAAGAAGGCAGAAAATCAATCCTTGGTAGCGCCCGAGGCAAAACCTTCAAATGCAGCGACAGAACAGCTTGTCAACTTACTGAATGCTTCACCGGAGCTCGCAGCACAGCTTCTCCAAATGCTCACGGCAAACCAAGCGGGACAAGCTGCGACAGCATAAGATTGTTAGCAAGAAAAACGGCAAAAATGAGTTGTTAGCAAAAAAGCCCGTTTTTGTTAGCAAGGCAGTCAAAATAAAGACTCCTTGTTAGCAAGCACGAAAGAAAAAATAACCTAAGGAATGAGGCAAGGCGGATGTACTCGTTAGCAAAACTCTCAGAACAATCAAATAAAAGAACCCCCGAAAAGCACCTATTTTCGGGGGTTTTGGCGCACCTAACAGGATTCGAACCTGTGGCCTATCGCTTAGGAGGCGATCGCTCTATCCTGCTGAGCTATAGGTGCTTATATGAAGTTGGTACACCTGAGGCGCCTGTTAGTGCTTCGCCTTAGGAGGCGAACACTCTATCCTGCTGAGCTACGGAGAGATATACAACGGATATATTATATGCTCGGAAGGCATTTTTGTCAAATAGATGTTGGTCAGGGCTGCCGATAACATTTGCATTTTTGTAGAAAAAATATCGGTAGTTGACATAAGTTGCACTTAGTGTTAGCATCAAAATATCAAATCTGAATTATATCTTGTCGGCTTGCCGATAATAATAACAAAACAAATTTTTTAGGAGGAAATATGGATTACCCAAAGACAGGCAACGAAACCTACGTCAGTTTCTCTATTTCCAACACCATGCTTGAGGGCCTTGGCAAGAGCACCATCACCCGCGAGCCGGTATCTGCGGACTATCTCAAGGAACTGTTCGCAAAATACGGTGTTATCGTCTCTATCAAGCCCGAGCAGCAGCCTCTCCTCCGCCGGGTAAACGAGCTTTACGGCCTGAACCTCGAGATACCCGAAAGTCTCAAGATAATTCAGCTTTCCGAGCAGCACAGGCGGCTGGTAGTTATAACCGCCATGGGTCTACGCCGCAAGAGCGGTACCCTGCTCCCCAGCTATACCGATGAGGAGCTTGAGGAGGCCACCTTCGGCTTTGATAAATTCTACGTACAGAGCGTGCACTACGACGATCTTGTAAAGGAAAACGAGACTCTCCGCAAGAACCTTGACGCGGAGATTGCATGGCGAACCCGCGACGATTGATGATTAATATTGAACACTGAGCTTACAAAAAGGCGGCGAAAAATGAAGTGAACCCCGAAGATTAGATAAAAAAGAATATTAAGTTGTTACGGAATGAGTTCGGTATTGTACCGGGCTCATTCCTTTCAGTTTCATTGAGATCCTTTCGTAATTGTAATAATCGATATATCGCTTTAGTTCATCAATGAAAACGTTAACATTTTCAAACTTTTCTCCGTAGAACATCTCAACCTTTAGTCTGCCAAAGAAGTTTTCCATAGCTCCGTTATCCATGCAATTTCCTTTTCTGGACATACTCTGTGTAATATTGTGCTCGGCAAGGAGACGCTGGTATTCTGCATGTTGGTATTGCCAACCCTGATCCGAATGAAACACCGGCGAAGCGTCAGCCGGGAGTTTAGCGAAAAGGCCATCAAGCATCTCTCTAATCTGCCATAGGTTTGGACTTGTTGAGATGGAGTAGGAAACTATCTCTCTGTTGTACAGATCCATCACAGGAGACAAATACACTTTCTCACCGCAGACTTTAAACTGTGTTACATCAGTCGTCAATTTTTCAAAAGGCTTTGAGGCATGGAAATCCCTTTTCAGAATATTATCTGCGATCTTCCCGACTTCGCCTTTGTATGAATGGTATGTTTCATTCTTACGCTGTTTGCCTTTCAAATCAAGAATTCTCATCAGTTTTAGCACTGTCTTGTGGTTAAGGGTGTAGCCTTTGCTTCTCATAACCATCAGAACTCTACGGTATCCGTATCTTCCCTTATTGCTGTTGTATATCTCCTGTATTTCCGCTTTCTCTTTTACATACCTATCTGTTTCTGGGTATTTGAGGTAGTAATAGTATGTGCTCCGGGCCAGCCCTGACAGCTGCAGCAGGTCTTTCAGCGGATACTTTTGCCTTAATTCAGAGACGATTATCGCTTTTTGCCGTTCTCTCGCTCTTCCGCAAGGACTAAGGCACTTAGTTTTTTTAGGTATTCTATCTCCATGCGCAGCCTTTGGTTCTCTGCAATCAGATCTTCCTCTATACCTTTCTTCGGCTTGGGTGGCCTACCTTTCCTTACGCCATCAGATGTTTTTGTTCTGCCACGTCTCTCCTTCATCAGACCTTCAGCTCCTTCTTCCAGATATATGCGTTCCCATCTCTGTACCATTGCTGCTGCCGATGATTCTGACTGCCTGACCAACTCGTACTTCCTGGCTGTTTCCCTATAGCCCATTTGATGTTCTCGCATGTCCAGTATAACTGCTGTTTTGAATTCTGCCGAGTATCTTTTGTATTTTTGTCCCTTTTTGCTCATTAAAAATATGCACCTCCGAAAGTGTCTAACTTTCGGGGTGCATATCATTTTATGCTCTTTTCAATTTGTGCAATTTATTATACCTTATCCGCCGTCTAACAATAAAGAAGCTCTCATCGTCTGTAGATCGTTTGCAGCCATGGCCGGGATCGCAAAAGAAAGAAGAATAACCAGTACCAATACACTTGAAATGAGTTTTTTCATGAAAAGTCCTCCCAATATTTTTTTTGCTGCTGAAGATACAACAGCTTTGCTCATTACTCTTTACGCATAAGCACTACCCAAAAGCGACATAAAAAGAAAAATAATTTAAAAAGCGCCAGCTCTTCGCCGGGGCTTATTGCTTCTTTTGGCGTTGAATCAACATTTCATGTCTAAAGGAGCCAAATATGGGCTGCTTTTTATATTCAGCCGAGGTATGCCGTTCACCTCCGTCAAGCTATGACAGCCATCAACCACGCAATAATCGGAGGTAAATATGAATTTAGATGTTTTTTATAAAAACAATTCAGCGCACTTTGGCAGAACGGCACTTTTCGAGGGGGATATTGAGCGAAAGGGGAATGAAACCGCCTTGCGGGAACGGAAGGAGGTGAATTCTTTGGAGCAATCTCCCTCCGAGCGCAAAACCATTCAGCACCAGTTTGACAGATTCGCAAAGATGGTGCTGGCAGGCGAAGCCAACAAGCGGAAGAAAGAGCTTGCGCGACGCAGCCAGTATGAAACCTCATTTTCGGAACTGTCACCGCAGGATATGGCGCAGCTTTACGCGATGGATGAGTACCCTTCGGACAATTACAGCTTCTGCGTTGCAGGGCAAAAGGTCATTGTCAGAAATGATTTGATTGGCAAGGCGTTATCCGCATTGCCCGAGCAAAAGCGCGACATAATCCTGCTTTCCTACTTCTTGGAAATGCCGGATGGCGACATCGGGGAAAAGCTCAACCTTGTTCGCAGCACGATTCAGTATCAGCGGACAAGCACCCTCAAAAGCATGAAAAAGTACATGGAGGAAACAGCCGATGAATAACAAATCTGCCAAAGCACGATCCGGCTTGCTCCCTTTCCCTGTCATTGCCGCGGCTGTGAATGGCAACGTAGACGCCATCCATTCGGTGCTGAAGCACTATGAAGGCTATATTGCCGCCCTATCCATGAGAAAGCTCTATGATGAAAAAGGCTGCTCTCATTGGTGCGTTGACGAAGAAATGCGCCGCAGGCTTGAAACCAAGCTCATAACCCGCATATTGACCTTTAGACTTACAGCTTAACAACCCCGCCCGTATGGACAGGAGCGCGTCCCTTTCCGCGCTTCCTCCTGCGGGCTTTTATCAGTGCCTTTCTGTCAAAATCCGCTTTCAAAGTAGGCTTTTGACGGGCAGACAGCCAAACGCACATTGAAAACCGCATAACCAGCACTATCAGATACGTTAGTTGCACGGCAAGCGCAGAAACGCATACGGCACAATATGCGGCCTGCCAATCTCCTGAGAAGCAAAGGCGCTTCGCCATGATCCGTGCAGCCTATAATGATACTTCTGCGCAGTCGAGATTGAGTTCCAGAGCGCAGCCCGGGCGTTGCCGGGGTGGTGAAAGCCCAATGATGACGGATGCTCCGTCAGTCTGATGTGTTGCCCGTGCGCTTCGGGGAGTAGTGTCGAATAGAAGCGCGTGAAGAATAAAAGCGGCGGTCTTTTTCTGCCAATGTACAGCTTCACATGAGACCGCCGCTTCTTATTTTTTGGAAAGGAACGGATTATGCCAAGCTATAAAATTTTCAAACATACCCCACAAAAGATATTGATCCGGGATTTACCCGACGTTATGAATATTGAACACCTATGTGCCGTATTAACCATAAGCAAAAAGACAGCATATAAACTGCTTCAAGGTAATCAAATTGCGGCACTGAAAGTAGGGCGTGCTTATCGTATCCCCAAAACATCCCTCGTTCAGTATTTAACCAAGTCAAGCCGTGGCGCTGAATAATCTGGCACACTTGTCATACGTTTTACCGCCGTGATACGCTGTATCTGTCAACGGCAGGTGAATCGAAACCGTAAAAAGGAGGCAATTAATATGGCGGCACAATCGCTTATCGCGGGACATCTGCAAGAAAAGAAAGGCTACTTCTATGTAGTATTGAACATTGAAAACGAAGATGGGAATAGGACACCAAAGTGGTTTAAGACTGGTTTGCCCGTCAAAGGCAATAAGAAACGAGCTGAGCGTATGTTGAACGATATGCGCCGGGAGTACACGGGCATGCAGGAACAGCAAAGAGCGGAGCGCATTGAAAAGTGTGAAAAGAAAAAGAGGAGAGCGTCAGAGATCCCATTCGCTGATTTTATGGAGGACTGGCTTGAAGTGGCAAGATGCACCATAGAGAAAATAACCTACTCTGGTTATTGCTGCAACGTCAAGAGTATTATAGCCCCGTATTTCAGGGAAAGGAAGATTATGCTTTCCGAGATTACGCCGAAAGACATTCAAGACTTCTATACCGAACAGCTAAAAAGGGTGAAGGCAACAACAGTTATCTCATACCATGCAAATATTCACAGCGCACTGGAATACGCCGTTGATATTGAGTTGCTTATTGCAAATCCCGCAGACCGCGTGAAACGCCCGAAAAAGGAAAAGTATATCGGGGACTTTTACAGCGGTGAGGAAATCAGCGAACTGTTTAAGATCGCAAAAGGCTCACCCATTGAGCTTGAAGTCCTGCTCGGTGCATTTTATGGATTGCGTCGAAGCGAAATTGTGGGGCTTAAATGGAATGCGATTGACTTTACCAACAACACAATCACCGTCAAGCATACCGTCACAAGCTGTACTATCGACGGCAAGAAGGTGATAGAAGCGAAAGACCGCGCAAAGTCGAAAGCAAGCCTCAGAACGCTGCCGTTAGTGCCGGCCTTTCGTGAAAAGCTGTTAGAGGTTAAAAAGCAGCAAGAGGAGTATAAACGATTATGTGGGCGCTCTTATTGCAAGGACTACTTGGATTATATCTGCGTCGATCCGATTGGCGAAAGAATAAGTCCAAACTATATCACAGCGGCTTTCCCGCAGCTACTTGTCAAGAATGGTCTGCGCCGGATTCGTTTCCATGATCTGAGGCATAGCTGCGCCTCGTTACTTCTGGCAAATGGTGTTCCCATGAAGCAGATTCAGGAGTGGTTGGGGCACAGCGACTTTACCACCACGGCGAACATCTACGCCCACTTGGATTACAAGTCCAAGATCACTTCGGCGCAGGCGATGGAGACAGGGCTTGCTCTGCCGGAGGGCGGCAACTTCAGCAGCCGCTGGAGTTCGATCAGTGCCGGGGAGAACAGCTGATTTTCTCCCCTGAAAACCGAAAATCGTGCGGGCTTTGCCCTTTAGGCAAAAATTAAAAAGCCTGTAAACGGGCTTGTTTACAGGCTTTTTGTGGCGGAGAGTTAGGGATTCGAACCCTAGAGACCTTTCGGTCTACAGCATTTCGAGTGCTGCACCTTCGACCACTCGGACAACTCTCCGTGTCTATTTTTGTCCGGTTTTCTTTCCAGAAATTTGCTCAAAAATTCGTTGGAGAGAAAACAGGAGAGACGGCAAAAAATATTCGATTTTGAGATTTTCTGTGTTGAGGAATATCAAGGAGAATCAGGGGGACGAAATTCCCAGCTTCTGCCGAAATTTCGAGTCAGCCCCGTTATGACCACTTCGATACCGCTCCACGTTGGCAGCGCAAAGTGCGCAAGGAGAATTATACAGCATGGCGAGGGAAATTGCAAATGTTAGCTGAAGCTATCCCCGGTGCAGCATGATTATTGTAAGTATGCTGTACAGCGCCATCAGGCAGCCGAAAAAAAGCATACACTTGCTGGTGGTGCGGAGCCGCTTTGAACCCCGGCAGTATATGCCGCCTGCTATGAATATTATCGCTACCGCGATGCTGAAACCTACCGGCATGGTGTCTCCTCCCCAATAAACCTATTTACATATTTTAATGTATAAATCCCTCTTTAGCAAGTCGGAGGGCAATATACCGGTCCATATGGCGAAGGCGGCAAATCCCTGGCCTATCAGCATCTCTATACCTTCTACGGTGTCAATGCCGAGGGCCCGTGCCGCCTTGAGAAGATCCGTATCACGGGGCATGTACACCATATCGCACACAAGGGCGGAAGGGTTGAGCTTCTGCAAAAAAGCAAGGCTGTTAAAACTCTCGCAGCAAGACATGCCTAATGGAGTGGCATTTATAAGAATATCGCAGTCCGCGACGTCTTCTATGAGGTGGGAAAGGGGACGCCAGAAAGCTCCTGCTGCTGCGGCCACATTGATGGCGGCAGCCTCATTACGGGCGAAAAGGGTAACGCTGTTCTGCTTTGCAAGAGAGTAGGCAGCAGAACGGGCCGCGCCGCCGCTGCCTATTATAAAGACATTTTGCCCGACAGCGGCGTGCTTTGGGCGTATGGCGGAAAGCAGCCCCTCGCCGTCTGTGGAGTAACCGATATACCCATGCTCCTCCAGGTTAACGATATTTACGCTGCCCATTGCGGCTGCGTCCGGTGAGAGGGCGGAGAGAAAGGGTATTATATCCTGCTTATGGGGCATGGTGCAGGCAAAGCCGTCCAGCCCCATACATACAGCGTCGCCGGCGCGTCCCTTGGGAAGCCGTATGAGAGAAAAGTCTGCGTCGATGCCGTACTTTTCAAAGAGAAAACCGTATATTGCGGGGGAGAGGCTGTGGCCTACAGGGTCGCCTATGAGAGCGTAATGCTTCATTCATTCCTGCCTTTTGAAATAAGTAATTTTATGCTACCATCAGTTGACAAGAGCACACAAGTCCTAAAACCTTGTGTGTCCTTGTCAACTGATGGTATTATATCATAAAAGAGACAAGGGAAAGGAAAATTCGGTATCTAAATGAAGCTGCTTTTGTTGAACGGCCCAAATCTCAACCTTACGGGCAGGCGGGAGACTGAGATATACGGGAGGACGATGCTTGCCGACATAGAGAAAAAGTGCAGGGATATCGCTGCAGCCCATGGCGCGGAGCTGGAGTGCTTCCAGAGCAACCATGAGGGGGCGCTTATAGATAAGATACAGCAGGTTATGGGTGAATGCGATGGTATAGTGATGAACCCCGGTGCATTGACGCACTATTCTTACAGCCTGCGCGACGCTGTCGCCTGCTGCGAAATGCCCGTGATAGAGGTGCATATGAGCGATATACGAGCCAGAGAGCCCTTCAGGGCGGTGTCCGTGACTGAGGAGGTATGTGCGAAAAGCATAATCGGCCACGGGGCGGAAGGATATTACGAGGCGGTGGAGATGCTGCTAAGCGGCGAAGCTTAACCATTCAGCAGGTATATAACGAGGTTCAGGTAGCCTGCAAAGCACAGCCACAGTATATAAGGGATCTGCAAAAGGGCGGCGGTCTTGTCGCTCTTTTTGAATTCCGCAGTCATGAACAGCACAAGCGTCAGCAGCAGCAACAGCCAGACAAAGGCGAACAGCCGCGCCTCCAGCCTGAAAAAGAATATGCTCCAGCAAAAATTTACGGCAAGCTGGGTGAAAAACAGGGCGAGGGAAACGGATCTGTACGGGCCACCTGCGATATATATCCTTGCGGCTCCGATGCCCATAAGTATGAACAGCGCCGTCCATACTACTGGAAACAGCCAACCCGGAGGAGCGAAAGGCGGCTGGACAAGCCTTGCATAGTTATCCATGCTGTTCCCTGTAACCAGGGCGGAAAGGCCGCCTACAGCCAGCGCCGATCCGACGAATATTATATACGGTTTAAGCTTTTGCCACATAGAGCAGTGCCTCCGGAAATACTTTGTCTGTCTATTTTATGCAAAGTGATGCAAAAAATACGGGCGTTCCGCCCGTATACCGGAAGCAGATCGTTACATCAGGCTTGGCAGGTTGGAAAACTCGAAGCAGCCGTATACCGTTACGTTGGTCTTGCCGCTGCAGCCGCATTGCTCGGTGGAGACATTTACGGAGGGAGTGACGCTGCCGCAGGAGAGCTCTGTGAGGTCGGGCTCGCTTCCGCCGCAGGCATAACCTACCACCTCGTCTACCATGGTGCTGCCGGAAACTGACAGACAGACGCTGCTGCCGCAGCCGCTCTTTACGCTGCCTACATTGATTATGTAAGGGATAGCGCCGGTAAGGCTTATACGGTACACCTGAACGGGGCAGCATCCACCACAGGGAAGCTGTGCACTCATGGTCATCTCCTCTACGGTATAGCCTAAGAAGGAAGTATCGTAGGCGATTTTGGCGGTGGAGGAGCATACGTCGCTGGCGTCGAAAGATTCGTGCAGGGTGATGGTTTCGCAGAAGTTTACGCTTCTGGAGCAGGGGGTGCAGCTTTCGCAGCCGCAGCTGCAGGCAGAGTCGGGTTCAGAGGAGCAGTCGCAGCCGGCGGGCGTATTGGCGGACGCCGCTATGGGTTCGCTGCAGGTGCGGCCGGTGTCCTCTGCGGGAGCGGCGGACGGTCTGTTGGGAAAGTCCCTGTTTGCATAATTGATTCTTGCGCTCATATAAAACTCTTTCCTTTCTTGTGCCGCGGCGAAAACGCGGCATGGGGTTGCTATATAATATGACAGGGAATAAATCAGAGTGCCGAAAAAGTGACTGGGTGCCACTTTTTCGACAGTTGCAATAATAATTGCGTCAAAAAGTGCGGCGTAATAAAATTGATATTGACAATGGCGCGGGATTTGATTATAATAATTCCTGTTGCAAAACTTAATATTGCGGCCATGGCGGAATAGGCAGACGCGTACGTTTGAGGGGCGTATGGGAGACCGTATGAGTTCAAGTCTCATTGGCCGCACCAATAAAAAGTGAATACCCACAGGGTATTCACTTTTTATTAGTTCAAACGGCCAACTGAGACTTGAAGGGCGCGACCCCGGGAGGGGGCAAATCGCGCCGGTGACGCGATTTGAGCGCCCCGAGGTGAATTAACTTCAGAATACTCTATTCAAATTATAAATAAATATATTTTCTTTTTCCGAAAAAGATAATCCCGCGCTGTGCGGGACTTTTTTGTAGATTCATATCTTCCTGTCACTTTTGGCTGTTGTTAATCAATGACGGTTGTGGTAATATAGTCAAACGGCGCAGTAAGGAGCATTGAACAATGAACAAAAAAACAAATATACTTATAGTTAACGATGACGGAATAGAGGCTTACGGCATAGCAAAACTTGCGGCTATGGCGGCAAACTTCGGCGATGTCTGGGTAGTCGCTCCTGAGGGGCAGTGCAGCGGAATGTCACAGAGGCTCACTATTTTCAGCGAACTCAATGTGCAGGAAAGGGAATTCCCGGCGACGGTAAGGGCTGCGTACAGCGTAAGCGGCACGCCTGCGGACTGCGTCAAGGTAGCCCTCAAATCTTTGCTGCCTGTATGGCCGGATTACGTATTCTCCGGTATAAACGCCGGCTTTAACGCTGGCTACGATATTGCCTATTCCGGAACTGTGGGGGCGGCTATGGAGGCTGTGCTGCACGACATACCGGCTATAGCATTTTCGACTCAGCATGACGGCAGCTATGAAATAACGGACAAGTACCTGATGCCTATAGCCGAGGAACTTATGCAGAAGTCCAATGCCGGGGAAATATGGAATGTGAACTTTCCGGGCGGTCAGGCATGCGATTTCAAGGGCATAATACGCGGCACAGAGGCTGCGCAAAGTTTTTTCTTTGAAAATGATTATCAGAAATTAGAGCGGGATGGGAAAATAGTGTTTACTCCATTCGCAAAGCTGCTTGGCCCGAACGATGCGCCGAAAGGTACCGATGTATGGGCTGTTTTGAACGGCTATATAGCTATCGGCCGTATTAAAAACGCACTTTATATTTAAGAGCCATATGTGTCACTCATTGCCAATATACACTTTATGTGATATTATATTGACGAAAAGAATCGAAAAAATCGACTAGCCTTAAGCGATTCATAGGCCATGTGCCATGAATATAAATATTATGGAGGAAAATACAAAAATGAAAAAGACCGTAGCACTGCTTTTCGCACTTGTTATGGCGTTCTCCGTCTGCGCTTGCAGCCAGCCTGCTCCCGCAGAGGAAACAACCGAAGAGACTGCCGAGACTGCTGCCCCTGCTGAGGAGACTCCTGCTGAGAAGCCTCACTTCGACAAGCTGACCCTCGAGTTTGTTCCCTCCAAGGATGCTGACGTTATCATCACCGGCACCAAGAACCTGCCCGAGCTCGTAAAGGCGGAAATGTCCAACCTCGGCTATGATATCGACGAAGTAGACATCACTGTCGGCACCAGCTATGATGCTACCGGCGAAGCTATGTCCGCAGGCTCTATCGACCTCGGTTGGCTGCCCGGCGGTACCTACGCCCTCTATTCCGACGATACCGACGTTATCCTGACCGCTACCCGCAACGGCCTGTCCAACGACAGCACCGATCCCAAGACCTGGAACGGCGAAGCTAACGCCACCCAGAAGAACGGACCTCAGGTAACCTATTATCGTTCCCTGATTTACGCCACTCCTTCCGAGTACGGCAAGAAGCTTGCTGAAAAGGTAAACAACGGCGAGGCCCTGACCTGGGAAGATCTGGACGGCGCAAAGTGGGCAGTTCAGAAGACCTCATCTTCAGCAGGTTACATTTACCCCTCCATGTGGCTTATGGCCAACTATGACGGGAAGAAGATCTCCGACCTTTCAAATGTAATCCCTCTTGACTCCGGCTATGGCACCGCTTTCTCCTATGCCGCTGCCGAGCAGGTAGACATCATCGTATGCTATGCCGACGGCCGTAACGACTACGAGGCAAGCTGGACTTTGCCTACCGACAAGCAGGATGAGACCGGTAAGCAGGGCATGGGCCGCACCGAGTCCATCTGGAACGAGCTGAATGTTATCGGCGTGACCGACGGTATCTACAACGACACCGTAGCTATATCCAAGGCCAGCCAGTATTACACTCCCGAGATCGTAGCTGCACTTCAGGATTGCTTTATCAACATCATCAACACTGATGAAGGCAAGGCTATCTTTGATGTATACAGCCACACCGGCTACGCCAAGGCCACCGACGCTGATTACGACGGCGCACGCGCTGCCCTCAAGGCTGTTTCCGACTAATTATATCCAAAGCCAAGCGCCCTGCGTAAACAGGGCGCTTTTCCCTTAATTATTTTATACAAGGCATTATTTAGCATTACTTTATTATTTTAAATATAGAAAGAGTCGCAGCATGATAGAATTCAAGAATGTGTATAAGACTTATCCAAACGGCTTTACGGCACTTAAGAACATAAGCCTGCAAATCGAACAGGGCGAGTTTGTGGCCATCATAGGCCTTTCCGGCGCGGGTAAATCCACCATACTGCGCTGCATCAACCGCATGCACGACATCACCAAGGGTGAACTTACGGTGGACGGTGTGGACGTGGACTCTCTCAGGGGCAAAGAACTCAGAAGGTACCGCCGCAAGGTAGGTATGATATTCCAGAGCTTTAACCTCGTCTCCCGCAGTACCGCTATAAAGAACGTGCTCACGGCAGATGTGCCCGACATGCCCTTCTTCAAGGTTCTCTTGGGCATATTCTCCAAGGAGCAGAAGATGCGTGCGCTGGAAAGCCTTGATAAGGTAGGCATTTTGGATAAGGCCTATACCCGCTGCGACCAGCTGTCCGGCGGACAGCAGCAGCGCGTAGCGCTTGCGCGCACGCTGAACCAGAACCCCAAGATAATCCTTGCGGACGAGCCTGTGGCCTCCCTTGACCCGATTACCGCAAAGCAGGTGATGCAGGACTTTGTGCGCATCAATAAGGAATATAAGATATCCATACTGCTCAACATTCACCATGTAGACCTCGCCCTCAAGTACTGTGACAGGGTAATAGGCATACGCGCCGGCGAGATAGTATTCGACGGTCCTGCCAGTACCATAACTCAGGAGCAGATAGACGAGGTATACAACGGCACGAAGGTTCCCACCATGGGCGAAGGCGAGGGAGAACTTCACCAAATAAATAAGGTAGAGGGCTGATAATATGGAAAACGAAAACAGCTCCGCCATCATAAAAGAAACGCTGTATGACAAGGTGTTCAAGCCCCAGAAGATAACCCTTGCCAACGGCCACAGCGTACTGCGTCGCAGGAGCCGCACGCCGTTGATAGTGCTGCTTCTGGCTCTGGCCATATACCTTTCACTGGAGATGACCGGCTTTGACATGGGCATTATCGTCAGCAAGTTCAGCAAGATGCTGGACCTGATGAAGAAGATACTCCGGCCCGACTGGACATTCTTCCCAAAGGTGGTATCTCCCCTTATAGATACCATAAAGATGTCCATACTGGGCACTGTAATAGGCTGCCTTCTGGCGCTGCCCGTAGCCATACTTTCATCAAGCAACATAAACCACAACCTGCCCATAGTGAGCGTTTGCAGGTTCATACTGGCACTTATCCGCACGCTGCCTACACTTATCATAGCGCTGGTTTGCGCTCTGATATTCTCCCTCGGAACCTTTTCAGGCACCGTTGCAATAGCTATATTTACCTTTGGTATCGTAGCAAAGATGCTCTTCGAGAGCATAGAGACTATAGACATGGGTCCCTTCGAGGCCATGGAGGCGCTGGGCGCGAACAAGTTCCAAGCCTTCTGGTCTGCATGCGTGCCGCAGATACTGCCTGTTTACCTCAGCCACAGCCTCTATTGCTTTGAGATGAACGTACGCGCCTCTGCCATACTGGGCTACGTAGGCGCCGGCGGCTTGGGTATAACCATCAACGAGCGCATAGGCTGGAGGGATTACAACAGCCTTGGCATGGTGCTCCTTTCACTGTTCGTGGTAGTTGTGGCCATAGACTTCTTCAGCGAATACCTGCGCAGGAAGCTGAGCTGACAGGAGGGGCAATATGGATAAAAAGAAAAAACTCAACATAGAAGAAATAGAACAGATGCTGGACAGGAAGCTCACCGTAGCGGAGGTATACGCCAACAGGCCGCACAAGTGGATAGTATATACCGCCATAGTGCTTATAATAGTGACGCTGGTGGGCTGGTCCGCCGCCGATATCAAGTTCACAGGCCTTACTGCCACAGGTACCGAGGTAGCAAAGGGCGTTCTCCACGGCGTATTCCACCCGGATACCAACCTTATGTTCGGCACCACGAATACCGACGTGCCTTATCTGCTGCTGCAAACTATGGCCATAGCCGTGCTGGGCACGCTGTTCGGCGCCATACTGGCCATACCCTTCGCGTTCCTTGCTTCCTTCAATATCATGCCTAAGCCCGTGGCATATGTGGTTCGTGTGCTGATATTGATGATACGCACCATACCAAGCATAGTATGGGCGCTGATGTGGATACGGGTTACCGGCCCCGGCGCTGCCTGCGGCGTAATAACCCAGTCAATTTGCTCCATAGGCATGATATCCAAGATGTATATCACGGCCATAGAGGATCTGGATACCCACATACTGGAGAGCCTGGATGCAATGGGCTGCACCCCCTTCCAGAAGATACGCTACGGCGTTATCCCGCAGCTCACCGCCAGCTTTATCTCCACCACCATATATCGCTTCGATATCAACCTTAAGGACGCTACTACCCTCGGTATCGTCGGCGCGGGCGGCATAGGCGCATCGCTGGTGCAGTGCCTGAACAGCCGCCGCTGGGCTATGGTAGGCGCCTTCGTATGGGGACTCATGGTGCTGGTGCTTATAATAGAGCTGGTATCCACGAGGATCCGCAGAAAGCTTGCACACGGCGCATAATAACCGCTGTACCCAATGCCCCGGCGCCATCAGCGCGGGGGCATTGTTGGCCAAAGGGATAAACTTCAGCATAAGATGAAAAAACAGCTTACCATATACTATACCAGCGATGTTCACGGGTACTTTTCGCCGATAGACTACGCCAGCGGAAACGAGATACCCTCCGGACTCGCCAACTGCATAAGCAATTTTGAGAAGGACGGCAACACGCTGATAATAGATGGCGGGGATATCCTGCAGGGCAGCCCGTTCACCTATTATCTCTACAATAAGCGTAAGGACGATGGATGTCTGCCCGCAGAGATAATGAATATTGGCGGGTATGATTTCGTCACATTGGGCAACCACGACTTCAACTACGGCAAAGAAGAGCTGGAAAAGTATATCTCTGCGCTGGACGCCAGGTGCTTATGCGCCAATATAGCCGGCATAAGGGGCGTTGAAAAGACCGCCATAGTCACACTGCAAAACGGGCTGAGAGTAGGCCTGGCTGGCGTTACCACCCATTATGTGAAGCTATGGGAGAAGCCGGAAAATCTGGCTGGAATAGCTGTAACCGACGCATTTACGGCGGCAAAAGAGGCTTATGACCAACTGAAGGCGAAGGCCGACATTACCGTATGCATATACCACGGCGGTTTCGAGCGCGACGTTAAGACGGGGAAGGTGCTGTCGGACACCGATGAGAATCAGGGCTGGCGCATTTGCGAGGAATTGGGCTTTGATATACTCCTTGCCGGGCACCAGCACACGGCGGCAGAAAATGTAAGGATAAACGGCACATATACCTGCCAGCCCCCGGATAAGGCGCGGCAGTATATCAAGATGGACGTGATCGTGGACGGCCAGATTACGGCGGAACAGCATCTCATGGATGCGGGAAACGTCACCCAGGCCAAGGCCAAGGCGCTGCTTCTTCCAGCAGAAAAACAGGCCGCGGCGTGGTTTGATACGCCTATGGGGCATCTGGATACGCCGCTGCTGCCCTCCCGTCATATAGACATGGCGGCAAACGGCTCCCTTATAGCCAATTTTTTTAATCAGGTGCAGCTTGAGGCCTCTGGCGCGGACATATCCGCCACCAGCCTGGGCAACAGCGTGAAGGGCCTGAGTAAGGACGTCACAATAAGGGATATAGTATCCACATACGTATTTCCGAATACCCTTAAGACAGTGGAGGTATGCCGGGAGCAGCTAAAGAAAGCGCTGGAGCGCAGTGCGGAGTACTTTGTGCTGGAAAAAGGGGGGCTCGCAGTTAGTGAGTGCTTCCTGAAGCCTATAGAACAGCACTTCAACTACGACTATATATCAGGCGTCGAAGTGACGGAGGATATCCGCAGGCCAATAGGCGACAGGGTGGTGTCAATAAAATACAGGGGCAAGGAACTGCCGGAAGGAAAGCGGCTTACCCTGTGCCTGAATAACTACAGAGCTACCGGCGCAGGCGGGTATGACGTGTACAGGGAATGCCCTCTGATACGAGAGCAGCCTACGGAGATAGCGGAGCTTATAATCGCCTATGTGGACAGGCATCGCGATATAACGGTTGATAAGACAAAATGGCTTAATGTAATATATTAAAGTATAAGGAGCAATCATGAAAAACAACGTATTCAAGGTAGTACTTTTGCAGGCCCTGCCGGCCTCCGGCAAGTCCGAGGTGAGAAACTTCATGGCCCACGTGGAGCCCGGGAGGTTGCAGGAGGAATTCCATATCGGTGAAAACCTTCAGCTGGACGACTTTCCCTATGTCCATATGATGCGGCGCATAGACAACGAGCTGCAGGCCATGGGGCAGGAGCGGGTATTTTACCCCGGTGAAGAGCCCTTCAAGGACGGTCGGGATTGGGGCACTTTGTGTAACCTGCTCAATGAGGACTATCACGACCTTATGAACCGCAACGTTATAAAGACCGACTCCGCTGCAAAGCTGCTGTTCGACAGGCTCGACCGGGCAGGTCTTGCCGCCGGCATAAAGCCCAGAATGGGTCTTCTCAAGGAGGAGATACGCGATAAATTGGCAAGCATACTGGAAAAAGAGGCCAGGATCATGCTGAACGAGAAGCATGCAGGGTATCCAGAGAGCTTCGAGAATAAAACAATCATAATAGAATGCGCCCGGGGCGGCCCGGACGGCGCTTCCATGCCCCTTACAGGAACCTTCGGCTATCAGTATTCCCTGCCCATGTTCTGTCCAGAGATACTGGAAAATTCCGTGATACTCTATATCTGGGTCACGCCCGAGGAGTCCCGCCGCAAGAACGCGGACAGGGCGGATCCAAACGATCCCGGTTCCAACCTGCATCACGGAGTGCCAATGGCGGTAATGCTGGGAGACTATGGCTGTGACGATATGGAGTATCTCATAAAGAACACTGATGTGGAGAACACGGTCACCGTAAAGGCTCACGGCACTACCTACCATGTGCCTATAGGAGTGTTCGACAACAGGGTGGACAAGACCTCCTTCCTGCGCAGCGAGCCTGATAAGTGGGATAAAGATAAGGTGGCGGAGGTGACCAAGGCCATAAGGCAGGCCACCGACGCCATGTTCAGCCACTACAACCGTTGATCCGGGAAACAATAAAAGGCAGATGCTTTTTTCGACAGACTGAAGTATAGACTATGCCCATACGGCAGGGTCGGGCAAAAATTTTTTATCATTGCACCGGCCTATATTGAATTGATTGTTGGACGGATATATACTTTAGGCATAATCAATAAGGAGGTTTTAACCATGCCCCATATCGATATAACCATGTATCCTGGCCGCAGCGAGGAACTCAAGGCTGAACTTGCGAAGAATGTACGCGATTGTGCCGCCGAGACTCTCAAAATGGACAAAAAATATTTTTCCGTATCCATTGAGGAAGTAGATAAGGACAAGTGGGAGGAGCACTTCAAGAAGTACGAGGGAAACCTTTACGAAAAGCCCAATTATTGATTCAGGGAAAGCCACCTTTGAGGTGGCTTTTGTATAAAATTTCAACCTTAAAATATTAGGCAAATGCCTAATTAAACCTAAACTTTGCACTTAACAAGGTATACAAAGTGAGGATAAAATGATATACATGGAATTTTTTGAAATACTCTGAAAAGGGGCGAAGGGCGATGCAATTTGATCTTACCGACCGGAAAATCATATCAATATTGCAGAAGGACGGGCGCATAACCATGAAGCATCTGGGTGAACTCATAAATATGAGCACACCCTCTACTATAGACCGGGTGCGCAGGCTTGAGGAAGCCGGCGTCATAAAGGGCTATGCGGCTGTGGTGGATTATATTGCGCTGGGCTACGATATGCATATTTATATATTTGTGGAGGTAAACCAGAACAAGCGTCCCGGATTGTTAGAGTATATAGCGAAGAACCAGCTTATCGCAGGGGCTCACGGCGTGGCGGGCAGCAAGGATATGGTGCTGGACGTGTACTGCCGCACCAGCGAATTTAATAAGCTTGTGGACGAGCTCCGTTCCTTTGGCGAGACGGAATCCAACATGATAATGGAATTCATAAAGGAAGAGCCCATAATCCCCGTGGACAGCCTTTCCAAATGACGGAGGGGCCGGCCTGCGGGCATACCCTGCCCATGGGCGAATTTGCATAAAGAACCGCCGATGGTGCGGTATAAAGGCGCGGCGACGTAAGGCTGCGCCATTTATTATGGTGACAAAACCAATAATATAATGTAGAATATAAAAACATAAGTACACGTGCAGAGGTACTTCTCTAATTCAAATGCCATATCGGAGGAATCTGTATAAAATGAAGTGGACTGCGAAAATTCTGGTATTTGTCCTTTGTATTCTTTTGATGGCGCTTCCCGCCTTTGCCGGAGCGGACTTCGGCGATTTCAGCGGCGACAGCGATTACGGCGGAAGCTGGGATTCCGGCTCCGACTGGAGCTCATCAAGCTGGGATTCGGATTACAGCTCCGGCAGCTACTATGACGACGACAGCGATGTCAGCGGTATCGATATCGGGATAAGCTTAGCCGTTATGGCGGCAATAGTGGTATTAGGCCTGATATTTGACGTCTCAGAGAAAAGGAAGAAGAAAAAGCAGTATGGCGCAGGCAGGCCACAGAGCGCACAGGGCAGGCCCCAGGGCGCGCAGCGCACGCCTGATTCCCGTCTGCAGCCCCTCGGCGACCTTGCCGTGACCGACCCGAGCTTTGACGCCAACGCCATGCAGGAGAAGATAAGCAACCTGTATGTTCAGATGCAGAACTGCTGGACGGATAAGAATATAGAATCCCTCAGGCCGTACTTTACGGACGCCTTCTTTACCCAGATGGAAAGGCAGCTCAACGGCCTCAAGAGCAGGGGACTCACCAACCATGTGGATCGCATAGCGGTGCTTGGCGTGAACCTCAGAGGGTTCTACAAGCAGGGCGGCGACGAGCATCTCATAGTCGAGCTCCGCACGAGGATAGTGGATTACACCGTGCAGGATTCCGACAAGAAGCTGGTCTCCGGCGACAGGAACCGCGAGAAGTTTATGACCTACGAATGGGATATGTGCCGCGCGGAGGGCTCCGTGACCACCAGGGAGGGCGCCATGCAGAGCGTATCCTGCCCGGGCTGCGGCGCGCCGCTATCCATTAACACCACGGCAAAGTGCCCATATTGTGGCCGTGTGGTAACGCTTGACGAGCACGACTGGGCGCTGTGCGCGATAAAGGGAATATCGCAGACAACGAGATAAGATAAAAAGCATAAAAACTAAGCGGCAGGATGGAGCCATATCGTTCCGTCCTGCCGCCTTTTTGTTTGTTATTGTTTGTTACCGCAATTATCCCTGCATCATTTCCGTCAGCTTTTCCCTTATCAGGCCCATGAGCCTTTCGTTGTCAGGCATTTCCCTGAACTCGGCGGGGTCGCAGAGTGCAGCCAGATCCTCGGAAAGATAGCCCTCCTCGAATACCTCTATGCCGGCGCGGCCAAGTTTTTCCGCAAAGCCTATGAGCGCGGTATTGCCGTCCAGCTCGCCGCGCTTTTTCAGCGCGCCCGCCCATGCGGCGATGGTGGCGAGGGGATTGGTGGAAACCTTTTCGCCCTTGAGGTGCCTTTGATAGTGATCCACTACCGTGCCGTGGGCGGCTTCATATTCGAAGCAGCCGTCAGGGGAGACCAGCACGCTGGTCATCATGGGCAGAGAGCCGGACGCAGCGGCTATAAGGTCGCTCATCACATCGCCGTCATAGTTCTTGCAGGCCCATATGATGCCGCCCTCCGAGCGTATGACCTTTGCCGCAACGTCGTCTATGAGGGCGTAGCGGTAGCGTAGGCCTGCCTGCTCAAAGGCCTCGCTGTATTCCTCGTCAAAAACCTTCTGGAAGAGCAGCTTGAAGGTCTGGTCATAGTCTTTGGATATGGTATCCTTGGTGGAAAACCATACGTCCTGCTTTACGTCAAGGGCGTAGGAGAAGCAGCAGCGGGCGAAGGACAAAATAGAATCATCCCTGTTGTGCATGGCCTGCAAAACACCGGGGCCATTGAAGTCGAATATGGTCTGGCGGCTAAGCTCACGGCCGTTCTCATCTGTGAACAGCAGCTCGGCTTTGCCGGGACACTCTACCCTGTACTCAACAGCCCTGTATATATCGCCATAGGCATGGCGGGCTATGATTATGGGCCTTTTCCAGCAGGATACCACCGGCTTTACCTTTGAAATGAGTATGGGCGCGCGGAATACCGTGCCGTCCAGCGCAGCGCGTATGGTGGCGTTGGGAGAGCGCCAGAGCTTTGTCAGGTGATACTCCTGCTGGCGCTGTAAATTCGGGGTTATGGTGGCGCACTTTACGCCTACCTTTAGCCGCTTGATGGCCTCAGCCGCCTCTACAGTCACCTGATCCTTAGTATTTTCTCGATTCTGTATTGAGAGGTCGTAATACTCGGTGTTCAGTTCCACGAAGGGCTTTATCAGCTCATCCTTTATCATGGCCCATATTATGCGGGTCATCTCGTCCCCGTCCAGTTCGGCTATGGGGTTTGGCATGCTTATCTTTTTCATATTTTTACTCCCTGTTCTGTGCGGCGTAGTGGTTCATGAGGCATCCGGTGAGCAGCAGCTCCCGCTCTTCAGCAGTGGTGTTTTTGAGGTAAAGGGTGATATCGCGTTTTTTTTCGCCGCTGACAAGCTTTGCGGCGAAGGCTTCATCTCCGTTTTCCACCTTTGATCGCGCATCCGGTACATATATGAAATCCCCCACAGATACGCCTAAGCCGCTTTCGACGGTAAAGGGCAGTATGCCCCAATTGACGCAGTTGGAGCGATAGCGCTTTGTTGCGAATTCACGGCATATATTTGCGCAGCCGCCCAGCACGCGCTGGCAGGAAGCGGCCTGCTCGCGGGCGGAGCCGTCGCCGGGCTTGTTGGCGTATATGGCGGAGCCTATCTGGATATCCGCAAGGTCATCTTGCTTCAGGCCGAGGGCGGCAAACACGGGCTTCAATCCATCGGGCAGTATGCCTTCTTCGCGCTGCTTTTCCAATTCCTGTACAGCCTTTGCCCTGCCCACATAGCCGGGGTCGCGGCGGGAGAGTGCGAAGGTGGCGAGCTTCAGCGGGTTGGAACGGTAAGAGGACGTTTCACCCGATGGTATCAGCTCATCGGTGGTGGTCACGGGATCCAACAGAACGCTTGCCACATTCAGCAGCAGATCTTTGCCAAGCGCTGGTATATTGGGCCACTCGGTTATATTGGGGCCGAGCCTGAGGGGCTCGTCCTTCTTAGCCCTGCCAAAGCCGAAGTATACACGTCTGTCGTAGACTGTGCGGTCAAAGCTGCGTTCATGCTGTACAGGCTGGTCATAGTCCACGTCCGCCGCAGAGGTGAGCACGCCGCCGTTGGCGGCAGTAGCGGCTATGGAGCGGGCGTCCATAAGTATGACGCCGGAAAGCTGGCCGTCAGCCGGCTTCGAGCCTTCCCGGTTGGGGAAGTTGCGGGTGGTGTGGCGTATGGAGAGCGCATTGTTTGCGGGCACGTCTCCCGCGCCGAAGCAGGGGCCGCAGAAGCAGGGCTTGAACAGCGCGCCGGATTCGAGTAGCGATTGCTGTATGCCGGACTGTATCAGCTCGAGGTTTACCGGCACAGAGGGCGGGTATACCGACAGGGAGAAGTACCCGCTGCCGGTGCCGCGTCCCTTTAGTATGGCGGCGGCTTCAGCGATATTGTCGTACATGCCGCCGGCACAGCCTGCAATGATGCCCTGATCCACGGTCAGCCTGCCGTTCTTTATCTTATCGGTAAGGCTGAGCCTTGCCTTGCCGCCAAACTGCTTTTCGGCGCGGAGCTCTACCTCGCGCAGTATGTCGCCGGGGTTTGCCATAAGCTCGCGCAGAGTTACGGCTTCAGACGGGTGGAAGGGAAGCGCCGCCATGGGCTCAACGGTGGAAAGGTCTATGGTTATCATGCCATCGTAGCAAGCGCCCTCGTCGGGGGAAAGCCTTTTGTATTCATCAGGCCTGCCGTGTATCGCGAGATACTCCCTTACCGCCTCATCAGTCTCCCATATTGAAGACAGGCATGCCGTTTCGGTGGTCATCACGTCTATTCCTATCCGGTAATCCATGGGCAGGCTTGTTACGCCGGGGCCTGTGAATTCCAGCACCTTGTTCTTTACAAAGCCGTTTTTATATACCGCGCCGCAGAGGGTGATGGCCACGTCGTGAGGGCCGACGCCGCGCTTTGGCGAGCCGGTGAGCCATACGAGGATGACCTCAGGATCGGCTATATCGTAGGTATTTTTGAGAAGCTGCTTTACTATTTCGGGGCCGCCCTCACCTATACCCATTGTGCCTATGGCGCCGTAGCGGGTGTGGCTGTCCGAGCCCAGTATCATTTTGCCGCAGCCGGACATCATCTCCCGGGCGTACTGGTGTATTACCGCCATATTGGCAGGCACGAAGCAGCCGCCGTACTTTACAGCGGCGGAAAGGCCGAATACGTGGTCGTCCTCGTTTATGGTGCCGCCCACGGCGCAGAGGCTGTTGTGACAGTTGGTCATCACATAGGGCAGCGGGAACTCGGTAAGGCCGCTGGCCTTTGCGGTCTGTATTATGCCGACATAGGTTATGTCATGTGAAATGAGGCTGTCGAATTTTATATGGAGCTGGCCCTTCTCCCGGCGTATGCTGTGCGCTCTGAGTATCTTATAGGCCATGGTGCCCTCCCGGCCCGGGATCTTGTTCGCGGGAACGGGAACCCCGTTTTTTATCTCTACTGCTCCGCCGTGCAGCTCTATCATGGTAACTCCCCCTTCACAGCTTGGGTATATAAAATAAATTATCCAATAGTATAGCACAAATGAGCTGGCAAACACAGATGCTAAAAAAATAAACGTTGCACCGGGGAGTATATGACAGTACAATGATATGACATATAGAAGGATAAAGAAAAGGAGCTTAGCCATGATTGAGGATACTACCGGTATGCTTGAGCAATACACCGGCTCTCTGACCGACAGTATACAGAAGGAATACCTAATCGATGAGAAGTTCTATCAGGGCGATGTAAAGAGGGGCCTGCGCAACAGCGACGGCACCGGTGTGCTGGTAGGCGTGACCAAGGTAGGCAGCGTGCAGGGGTATTTTATGCAGGACGGCCAGCGCGTGCCTGCCCCGGGCAAGCTGTATTACCGGGGAATAGAGCTTACCGAAATAGTGGAAGCCCACAGAAAGGCGGACACCTTCGGCTTTGAGGAGGTGGCGTACCTGCTGCTTATGGGCTATCTGCCCACACGGGGCGAGCTCAACCACTTTAACGATATAATGAACCGCGCCCGCAAGCTGCCGGACGGCTTTACAGAGGGCATGATAATGCGCCACCCCAGCCGCAATATAATGAACGAGCTGGAGAGGAGCATTTTGTCCCTGTACTCCTACGATCCGGAGCCGGACAATATCGAAATAGACAACATACTGATGCAATCCGTGAGGCTCATTGGTTATTTCCCCTCAATCATCGCCAATGCCTACGCGGTAAAACGGCACTATTTTGACGGAGATTCCCTGCACATCCATTTCCCGGTGGAGAACCTTTCCACGGCGGAAAACTTCCTCAGAATGATGCGGCCGGACAAGAGCTATACAGACGAGGAAGCAAAGCTGCTGGATATGATGCTGATGGTACACGCGGAGCACGGCGGCGGCAACAATTCCACATTTGTATGCCGCGCCCTGTCTTCAAGCGGCACAGATACCTACAGCGCCATAGCGGGAGCAGTGGGTTCGCTGAAGGGGCCTCTTCACGGCGGCGCAAACGCTAAGGTGATGGAGATGTTCCGCTACGTAAAGGAAAACGTAGACCCACATGACGATGGCTCCATAAAGGACTATCTCAATAAAATGCTGGACAGGGAGGCGGGAGACCGCTCCGGTAAGCTGTACGGACTTGGCCACGCGGTATATACCATGTCGGATCCCCGAGCCGTGCTGCTGAAGAAGTACGCCCGGCACATGGCCGAGATAAAGGGCTACGCCGAGGATTTCGACCTGCTGCAAAAGGTGGAGGAGCTGGGTATCCCACTCATACAGGAGCGCAGAAAGAGCGACGCGCCAATGTGCGCCAACGTTGATATGTATTCCGGCCTTGTGTATACCATGCTCGGCATCCCGGAGGACGTATTCACGCCGCTGTTCGCCTCTGCACGCATAGCGGGCTGGTGCGCCAACCGAATAGAAGAAGTCGTCACCTGCCACCGCATAATGCGCCCCGCATACCGTGCAGTGACCATACGCGGCAAGTATGTGCCTATGGAGGAAAGGACGGCATCAAAGGCTTTGTGAACAGAATGAAAAATCGGTATATCGGCATTGACTTGTTCATATTTTGGGCCTAATATACATTACTTGTCGATGGAATATGAGTCCACCGGCAATAACCTCCCCGGCAGCGCCGGGAGATTTAAGGAGGAAATAGGAATATGAAGAAGATCAGATACATCATATGTGTCGCTATGGCGGCGATTATGCTGCTTGCAGCTGCGGGCTGCCAGGGCGGCGAAGCGCCGGCCGAACCCGCAAATACCGCAGAGCCCACGGCTGAAGCACCGGCTGCGCAGAGCGAGTACAACGCAAAGGCTGAGGCAGCCTATAAGGCGGCCGTAGAAAAGCTGGTAAACGACAAGGTATTCCCAAACGGGGAGGACACTGGCTTTGCTGACGACTCTTCCTTCGGCGATATGGGTGAGAACAGGTATGCCATTGCGGATGTGGACAGCGACGGTAAAGATGAGCTTATAATCTCATTCACTACCGCTCCCGTAGCGGGCGAGGTGGAGCAGGTATATGGCTATAATGATGCCGACGGTACCCTTAAGCTGAAGCTCGACGAATTTCCACAGGTAACTTACTATACAAACGGAATCGCTGAGGTGGGCTGGTCCCACAATCAGGGCTGGGCAGGCGACAGACTGTGGCCCTATTCATTGTTCTTCTACAATGCCGATAAGGACGAGTACGAGATGCGCTATTCCGTAGACGCATGGGACAAGACCCTTGCCGATAAGGACGCGGACGGCAACCCATACCCTGCCGATATAGATAAGGAAAACGCCGGTTACGTTGTGATACTTACGGAAGGCACGGAAACAAGGTATATCAGCGCATCCGAATATGAGACATGGCGCAGTGATACGCTGGGCGGGGCGCAGAAGATAGAGGTCGAATACAAGCCCGTGACCGACAGCACGGAGAAATAACAGCAGAGACCCGCCTAAAAAGGCGGGTTTTTTGCGCCCCCAAATACATAACTTGCAGATTTTGTGCATTTTTGGTAATGACAAATAAACTTGACTGTGATAAAATGTATACAACACGGAATATAATTATCCGTTTAATTTTACAAAAAAGGTTGACATTGCCATGAGTACGCAGTCTATAATTCTGGCAGGCAGGCAGGCAGGCAGGCAGGCAGGCA
>ENA-OUQO01000059-OUQO01000059.1-human-gut-metagenome-genome-assembly--contig:-NODE-59-length-67171-cov-17.699163_pt1 | contig 67171 bp, 68 predicted proteins | sample MGYA00237944_ERZ548825 | MGnify/ENA primary metagenome ERZ548825 (study PRJEB26490, sample SAMN05194700) | human gut metagenome | biome: terrestrial biome; feature: human-associated habitat; material... | reverse complement strand
GCAAAACCCGTAAAACTCAAAAAAGTGGCATTCAGCCACTTTTTTGACACTCTGTCGGGCAGGTCATTCCTGCCCGGTATTGCTATGATCTGCTATAAGTTTCAGCTTTTGCTCCCGTGAAAGCCGTTTTATGGCGCACTCCCGCTTCATAGCCTCGGATCTCGTAGCGAAGGACTCGTGATAGACCATTTTAACGGGAAGACGGGAGCGCGTATACTTTGCGCCGCGGCCGGAGTTGTGTACGGCCTCTCGCCGGGCTATGTCATCTGTATAGCCGGTGTAGAGGGTGCCGTCGGCACAGCGCATGATATAGGCGAAGTACATCAGTAGCCCAACACCTCATCTACCAGTATGAGGTGCATCTCGCTTATTGCGCCGGGCTTGGCTTCGATGATGGTGGTCACGCTGCATATGCGCTCCTTGGAGAAACAGTCTGTACACCGGCCGGCGACGGCACAGGGGGTGGACAGGCCGAGACGCTGTGCATTCTTTGCGCAGGCCACAGCTTTTATTCTGTCCATGCACTCGTCCATGGTTTCCGCAAACTTGTTTTTGCCTATTATGAGCGCCACGTTCTTTGGCCCGAATAGCATGGAGGCTACCCGGTTGCCGGTGCCGTCGATGTTCACTATTTTACCGGTGCGGGTTATGCCGTTGGCGGAGGCTATGAACCAGTCTGCCTGAGCTGCCCTGCGGGTCACCTCGCCCCGCTCTTCGGCGGGCGCCTCCCAGTGGAAATAAGTGGTGCAGCCCTTGCCGCGCAGCGCCTCGGCAAGGCATAGCTCCTTGGCGGTCATGGAGCCTCCGAAGCCCGCGGTGCTGCCCTCCGGGACGAGGGAAAGCAGTATGTCGCGGGCCTGCGCGCCATCCCTGGCGGTATGCACGGTGTAATTCCTGCGGCTGAGGAGGGATATAAAGGAATCGTAGTCTTTGCAGAACATGGCGTACACCTCGAATCTTAAGATCAATAAATAATGTATCACATCACAGCCGCCCTTGCAATTTGCCTTCGCATAAAGTATTATTTTTACTGGAAGCTTTTAAGGCTTTTATTTTTCTCTGGAGGGACAGCAATGGCATACAGCCGCGAGCTTATAAGAAACTTTTGCATAATCGCCCACATCGATCACGGCAAGTCCACCCTTGCGGACCGCATGATGGAGCTTACGGATACCGTGGCCGTCAGGGATATGGAGGAACAAATGCTGGATACCATGGAGATAGAACGGGAGCGTGGCATAACCATAAAGGCCACCGCAGTCAGAATGTTCTATACCCATACCGACGGCAAAAAGTATATGCTCAACCTGATCGACACCCCGGGTCATGTAGACTTCACATACGAAGTCTCCCGCAGCCTTGCCGCATGCGAGGGCGCGGTGCTGGTGGTGGACGCCACACAGGGAATAGAAGCCCAGACGCTTGCCAATGTATACCTTGCACTGGACAACGACCTTGAGATAGTGCCGGTAATAAACAAAATAGACCTGCCCAGCGCCCAGCCGGAGTTTGTCATAAAGGAGATAGAGGATGTGATAGGCCTTCCCGCGGAGGAAGCACCGCGCATCTCTGCCAAAAACGGCATAAACATAGATCAGGTGTTACAGCAGGTGGTGGATAATATACCGGCTCCCGGCGGCGATCCTGAGGCTACGCTTCAGGCGCTCATATTCGACAGCATATACGATAACTACAAGGGTGCTCTCAGCTATGTGCGGGTAAAGAACGGCACAATAAAGCCCGGCATGCGTATAAGGTACATGGCGACAGGGCGCGAGTTCGACGTTACCGAGGTGGGCGTGTTCACACCGGGGCTGCTGCCTGCGGATTCGCTCACGGCGGGCGAGGTAGGCTATATATCCGCCTCCATAAAGAGCGTGGCGGAGACTAAGGTGGGCGATACCATAACAGATGCGAACAACCCCGCGAAGGAAGCTCTGCCCGGCTATAAGCAGGCAAACCCCATGGTGTTCTGCGGCATATATCCCGCCGACGGCGCGGACTATGAGAACCTGCGCGACGCCCTTGATAAGCTCAAGCTCAATGATGCGTCGCTGTCCTATGAGCCTGAAACCTCCATGGCACTGGGCTTCGGCTTCCGCTGCGGCTTTCTGGGCCTGCTGCACATGGAAATAATTCAGGAACGCCTTGAACGGGAATTCGATTTGGACCTTGTTACCACAAGCCCAAGCGTCATATATAAGGTAAAGCTTACGGACGGCGGCGAAATGCTGCTGGATAATCCAAGCAATATGCCCAATGTTGCTGAGATAGAGTATATGGAGGAGCCCGTGGTAGAGGCGCACATAATGACCCCATCCGAATATGTGGGCACCATAATGGAGCTGTGCCAGGACAAGCGGGGCGTGTTCAAGGACATGACCTACATCGAGGAGGACAGGGTAAATATCAAGTATGAGCTGCCGCTTAACGAGATAATCTACGACTTCTTCGATCAGCTCAAGTCCCGGAGCCGCGGCTACGCCTCGTTTGATTACGAGCTGAAGGAGTATGTAAAGAGCGACCTCGTGAAGCTGGACTTTCTGCTCAACGGCGACATCTGCGATGCGCTGTCAACCATCGTCCATCGGGATAAGGCTTACGCCAAGGGCCGCGCCGTAGCCGAGAAGCTTCAGGAGGTAATACCCCGCCAGCAGTTCGAGATACCCATACAGGCTGCGATAGGCGGCAAGATAATTGCCAGGGAAACTGTTCGCGCGGTGCGCAAGGACGTGCTCGCAAAGTGCTATGGCGGCGATATTTCAAGAAAGAAAAAGCTGCTCGAAAAGCAGAAGGAAGGCAAGAAACGCATGCGCCAGATAGGCACTGTTTCACTGCCCAGCGACGCCTTTATGAGCGTGCTTCGCATAAACTAAAATGGCGGGAATATATCTCCACGTCCCCTTCTGCGTTAAGAAGTGCGCCTACTGCGACTTTGTTTCCTTCCCGGAACAGGGCAGGGCAGACGCGTATTTCCAAGCGCTTTATAAGGAGATAGCGATGGCTGCGGCAGAGTGCGGCGGCAAAAAATTCGATACGGTATTTTTCGGAGGAGGTACGCCGTCGGCAGTACCTCTCGAGTTTATATGCACCGCAATGGAACGCATAAGAGCCTGCTTTGATCTGGAAATATCCGAGGCTACAATAGAGTGCAACCCTGGCACGGTTGATATGGACAAGCTGAAAGCATACAGAAGGGCGGGCTTCAACAGGATCTCCATAGGCGTTCAGAGCTTTGACAACGGTTTGCTCAGGTCAATAGGAAGGATACACAGCACGGCGCAGGCCGAGGAAGCCGTAAAGCTATCAAGGGCTGCCGGGTTTGAAAACATAAGCATCGACCTCATGTACGGCCTGCCGGGACAGAGCGAAAAAGAGTATATCGACAGCATAGAACGGGGCGGGCTGCTGGACGTAGACCACATATCCGCATATTCCCTTATATTGGAAGAAGGCACGCCGCTGTACGGCTGGGTGAAGCAGGGACGCGCTGTGCTGCCTGATGATGATGCTGTGTACGATATGCACAGGGCCGGCATGGCACGGCTGGAGAGCCTGGGATATAAGAGATACGAGATATCCAACTACGCCAGGCCAAGCTGTCAGTGCAGGCATAATATAAATTACTGGGACGTCGGGGAATATATAGGCCTCGGCCTAAATTCCAGCTCCGCGCTGCGAAGCAAAGAGGGGGAACTGATACGCTTCAGGAACAGCGAAAGCATGGACGATTACATATCAAAGATCGAGAATGGCTGCCTTCCGTGGGAAGATATCGAAAGCATAGGGCGGGAGGATGAAATGTTTGAATGGATAATGCTGGGGCTGCGCAAAATAGAAGGCGTGGAGCTTGGGCGCTTCAGGGCGCACTTTGGGGCCGATGTATGCGAAGTATACAAGGAAGCCGTAAATAAGCTTGAAAATATGGGCTGGCTGACTGTGGACCAGAGATTTATGCGCCTTACGGATAGGGGCCTCGATATGCAGAACAGCGCGTTGATGGAATTCATGCAATAAAGTACAAATTTTATCAACGTGATTTTTCCGTTTTGTCACAATATAAGGCGCTGCTCCACTTGCAAGAATTGAGGAGCAGTGCTATTATATTACTCGTGGGTTAGCACTCAAACACGATGAGTGCTAACAACAAAACAGTATTTCAGAAAGGAAGGGAGCGGCTATGGAACTGGATATGCGGAAGATGCGTATATTGCAGGCCATAATCGACGATTACATACTGACCGCGACCCCCGTGGGCTCACGGACGGTATCAAAGAAATCCGACATCGCCCTTTCTTCCGCCACTATACGAAACGTGATGAGCGACCTTGAGGAGATGGGATACCTTGAGCAGCCCCATACCTCCGCCGGACGCATACCTTCCGAAAAAGCATACAGGCTTTATGTGAACAGCATAATGCACAGGGCGATGCTCACCGAGAGCGAGCAGAGGTTTATCCAGAACTGCTATTCAAACACCATCAACAAGGTGGACGAAATAGTGCGCCAGACGGCATGGGTGCTGTCAAACATGACCAAATATACCTCCCTTGTGCTTTCTCCCAACATCAATGCCGTAAAGCTGAAGCACATTCAGCTGGTGCCGGTGACCGAGGGCAAGGCTCTGGTGGTGATAGTTACCGACGCGGGTATTACCCGCGACTACATGATCAGAGTGCCCAGGGACATCACTGCGGAACAGCTTGAGCGCATTTCCAGAATACTTACCGAGCGCCTCCGCAACAAGCGGTTGGATACGGTAAATCAGGAGGAAATACCCGAGCTGTACGTCACCATGAAGGAGCAGAGGGATTTCCTGAATGATACTCTGGATACCGTGCGCAAGAGTGCCGAGAACGGTTCAAAGCTTGAACTGTCAGGCGCCAACAATATGCTCAATTACCCTGAGTACAGCGACATGGACAGGGCGAGGAGCTTTCTGAACGTTATTGAGTCCAAGGATATGCTCCGCAACATGCTTACCGAGGCGACAAAGGTCGAGTTTTCGGTGACAATCGGCACGGAGAACCCTTCGGAGGATATGAAGGATTGCAGCCTGGTCACGGCTACGTATAAAGTGGGCGGGACGCCCCTTGGTTCCCTCGGGGTGATAGGGCCTACAAGGATGGATTACGCAAGGGTGCTTGCGGTGCTGGGCCAGCTTGGCAAGAGCCTCGGCACCATACTTACAAATATGTTTGAAGAGGAGCAGCGGTAAATTGGATAAGAAGCATGAGAACAGGAAAAAGGACGACAAGGATCCCGTAGAGCCGAAGCCTGAAAAGAACGAGGCCGAAGAGGAGCTTGTACCCGAGGAAACCGTAACTCTCAAGCAGGATGAGTTCCAACAGGTAAGGGATCACATCACAAAGCTTGAAGGCGAGCGGGATGAAATGAAAAATCTGGCTCAGCGCGTTCAGGCGGATTTTGATAATTTCCGCAGGCGCAATGCCAGCGTTTATGCGGACAGCCTGGCTGAAGGCGAAAGAAACGTAATAAAAGAACTGCTGCCGGTGATTGACAACTTCGAGAGGGCGCTGAATAATTCCGAAAATGTGGATCAAAACTACGTTGAGGGAGTGAGGCTGGTCTACAAGCAGTTGATGGATGTACTCACAAAGAAGGGCCTTGAGGAGATAGATGCCAGCGGCAAGTTCGATCCCGAACTGCACAACGCCGTGATGCAGGGCGAAAGCGATGACGCTGAGTCCGGCGACATTCTGGAGGTTTTCCAGAAGGGCTATAAAGTAAAAGATCGCATAATCCGCCATAGCATGGTGAAGGTTGCGAAATAAATATTAAAAAGTATAAACTCAACAATAATCAGGAGGAAATAGATTATGTCAAAGATTATCGGTATTGACCTTGGTACCACCAATTCCTGCGTAGCCGTTCTTGAAGGCGGCGAACCCGTTGTTATTCCCAACTCCGAAGGCGCGCGTACTACTCCTTCCGTAGTTGCTTTTAAGGATAACGAGCGTATAGTCGGCAACGCCGCAAAGCGCCAGGCTATCACCAACCCGGACCGTACAGTAAGCTCCATCAAGCGTGAGATGGGAACCAGCTATAAGAAGCATATCGACGGCAAGGATTACACTCCTCAGGAGATATCCGCAATGATCCTTCAGAAGCTGAAGAGCGACGCCGAAGCGTATCTGGGCGAAAAAGTAACTCAGGCCGTTATAACCGTACCTGCTTACTTCTCTGACAGCCAGCGTCAGGCTACCAAGGATGCGGGCCGCATTGCCGGTCTGGAAGTCCTTCGTATAATCAACGAGCCTACCGCGGCGGCCCTTGCATACGGCATGGATAAGGAAACCAATCAGAAGATACTTGTGTACGATCTGGGCGGCGGCACCTTTGATGTATCCATCCTTGAGATAGGCGACGGCGTATTTGAAGTTCTTGCAACCAACGGCAACAACCGTCTGGGCGGCGACGACTTCGACCAGCGCATCATGGATTATATCGTATCCGAGTTCAAGAAGAGCAACGGCATCGACCTTTCCGGCGACCGCATGGCAATGCAGCGTCTGAAGGAAGCTGCAGAGAAGGCTAAGATCGAGCTTTCCAGCATGGTGCAGACCAATATCAACCTGCCCTTCATCACTGCGGACAGCACCGGTCCTAAGCACCTTGACATGACCCTGACCCGTGCTAAGTTCAACGACATGACTGCCGATCTGATCGATAAGACCAAGGAGTGCATGCATATTGCGATGAAGGATGCCGGCCTAACCAATGCCGACATAGATAAGGTCATTCTGGTCGGCGGCTCCACCCGTATCCCCGCAGTACAGGAAGCTGTTAAGGCCATTACCGGCAAGGATCCTTTCAAGGGCATAAACCCCGATGAGTGCGTAGCCATAGGCGCTGCTATCCAGGGCGGCGTACTGGGCGGCGAGGTAAAGGACGTTCTGCTTCTGGACGTAACGCCTCTGTCTCTGGGCATCGAGACCGTGGGCGGCGTATTCACCCGCCTGATCGACCGCAACACCACCATTCCTACCAAGAAGAGCCAGATCTTCTCCACCGCGGCGGACGGTCAGACCAGCGTAGAAGTTCATGTGCTTCAGGGCGAGCGCGAGTTTGCACAGTACAATAAGACTCTTGGCCGCTTCCAGCTGGCCGGTATTGCTCCCGCTCCCCGCGGCGTGCCTCAGATCGAAGTTACCTTCGATATCGACGCCAACGGCATAGTACACGTATCCGCTAAGGATCTGGGCACCGGCAACGAGCAGAAGGTCACTATCACCGCTTCCACCAACCTGAGCGAGGACGAGATCAACAAGGCTGTACACGATGCAGAGCAGTATGCCAACGAGGATAAGGCCCGCAAGGAGGAGGTAGAGATCCGCAACCATGCCGACAGCATGGTATACTCCACCGAAAAGACCCTCAAGGAGCTGGGTGACAAGCTGAGCGCCGACGATAAGGCCAGGATCGAAGCTGAGATCGCTAACGTCAAGAAGGCCATGGAAGGCACCGACTCCGCAGCTATCAAGGCCGCCAGCGATAAGCTGACCGAAGTGTCCTACGACGTATTCGGCAAGATCTATCAGCAGGCCCAGCAGCAGAATCCCGGCGCTGGCGCAGGCTTCAACGGCAGCGATGCAGGCAGTGCGAACACCGGCAGCGCACCCCATGACGACAACGTTGTAGATGCTGACTACGAAGTAGTGGACGACCAGAAATAAAGCTTTTTAAGGCTTAAACAATCAAGTTTTCAGAAGCAGGGAGCCAAAGCGGATTCGCTTTGGCTCCTTGCGGGGGAACAAAAAGAAATAAGAGAATTCACGCGAAAGCGGCAGATGTAGAAAGTTGGGGAAACAGTGGCAAAGGCAGATTATTACGAAATATTGGGAATCAATAAAGACGCTTCCGAGGCCGAAATAAAAAGCGCCTTTAGAAAGGCTGCCAAACAGTACCACCCGGATCTGCACCCAGGCGATGCTGAGGCAGAGAAAAAATTCAAGGAAATAAACGAAGCCTACGAGGTTCTTTCCGACCCTCAGAAGAAGGCGCAGTATGACCAGTTCGGCCACGCCGCCTTTGATCCCACACAGGCACAGGGCGGCGGCTTCAACGGCGCCGGCTTCGGCGGCTTCGAGGATATATTTTCCGCCTTTACTGGCGGCGGCTTTGGCGGCTTCGGCAGCGGCTTCGGCGGCAGCTCATCGGCGCGGCGCAATGCTCCTGTGGCGGGCAGCGACCTGCGCTATAACCTTACCATAACCTTTGAGGAAGCGGCCTTCGGAACAAAGAAGGAAATACTTGTACCTCGTGAGGAGAACTGTGCGGCCTGCGGCGGTACCGGTGCGAAGAAGGGTACGAGCCCCGTCACCTGCTCCGTCTGCGGAGGCAGCGGTCAGGTGCGCTCGCAGCAGAACACCATGTTCGGCTCCTTCTCTACGGTTCGTCCCTGTGATGCCTGCGGCGGCACAGGCAAGATAATCAAGGAGCCCTGTCCGGAATGCAAGGGCAGGGGGCGCGTCAATAAGTCCAAGCGCATAGTAGTCAATATCCCGGCAGGCATAGACAATGGCCAGATACTTACCATGCGCGGCGAGGGCGAGGCGGGCCTCCGCGGCGGTCCAGCGGGCGACCTGTACATAAGCATTACCGTGAGGAGCCACAAGCTGTTCACCCGCAAGGGCTCAGACTTGTACATCACCATGGACGTTCCTATGACAGTAGCGGCGCTGGGCGGCGACATACAGGTGCCAACCCTCAGCGGCACAGTGAAGTATCACATTCCGGAGGGTACACAGCCAGGCACTACCTTCAGGCTGCGTGAGCAGGGCATAGTGCGGCTCAATACAACTCAAAAGGGCGATCTTATGGTAAAGGCTAATATAGTCATACCCAAGAAGCTCACATCCGAGCAGAAGGATATGATAAAAAAGCTGGCGGATTCCCTCGGGGATAAAGTATCCGAGGCAAAGGTCGGCAAAAAGACCATATTTGACAAGGTAAAAGATAAGTGGAATTAGACTAAATGCTTTAGGGCGGCTTTACGGCCGCCCTTTTGTGTTGCCCAAAAGTGAGAAATGCAGTATATTATACTTTAGAATTATATGCATAAAGAGGAATTGATCATATGAAGTGGATGGAGGTTACCATATTTACTACCGAGGAGGGCCTTGACCCGGTATGCGCTCGCCTTGACATGCTTGGCATAAATCAGGTTATGATAGAACAGGGCAGAGAAAGCATAGAACAGTTCCTCAGGGATACTGCCAAGTATTGGGACTATGCCGACATGGATAGGCTCGTCACCAGCGACGAGCCCTGTGTAAAGGCGTACATAGCAGATGTTGCGGACAATCGCGCTACCGTAAGGGCCATAGAGAATTCCTTTGCGGAGCTCAGGAATATGGATGTAGGTCTGGATCTCGGCAGCCTGCGCACCGTTGTGCGCATCACGGACGACGAGGACTGGGAGAACAATTGGAAGATATACTACAAGCCCCTGGAGATAGGCGACAGGCTGTTGGTGCGCCCCTCCTGGGAGAAGGCGGAGGACACCGGCCGCATAGTACTGTCCCTCGATCCCGGTATGGCATTCGGCACAGGCAGCCACCACACTACGCGCATGTGCCTTGAGTTCCTTGAGAAGACAGTAAAGGCGGGAGATGACATGATAGACATGGGCTGCGGCAGCGGCATACTGTCTATTGCTTCTCTGCTGCTTGGCGCAAAGGAAGCGGTGGCTGTGGACATTGACCCCATAGCCAAGAAGATCGCCTACGAGAACGCCGCCATGAACGGCATAGGCAAGGATACCTACACTGTTCTTGTGGGGGATGTGCTGTCCGACAGCGCATTGCAGGATAAGCTCTGCGAAAAGAAGTATGATGTGGTAGCGGCAAACATAGTGGCCTCCGTCATAATCGAGCTTTCCGCCATAGTGCCGAAACTCATAAAGAAAGACGGCGTGTTCATAATGAGTGGCATAATCGCAGAGAGGCTGGACGAGGTGCTCTGCGCACTCGACAAGAACGGCTTTGAGGTGCTCGAGGTAAAGGCCGGAGACGACTGGCGGGCTATACTGGCGCGGCCCAAGAGGTAAGCATGAACAGGTTCTTTGTAAAGCCGGATGACATGACGGAGGACAGCGCCGCCATCATCGGTGAGGATGTGAAGCACATAGCCAGGGTGCTGCGCATGCAGAGCGGCGACAGGGTGATGCTGTCCGACGGCTACGGGTATGAATACCTTGCGGAGATAGAGACTATCTCCAGGGAGAGAGTAGAGCTTAAGCTTTTGGATAAAAAACCGTGTCCTGCCGAGCCGAAGCAGCGCATAACGCTTTATCAGGGCATTCCCAAAGCGGGCAAGATGGAGCTCATTATACAAAAGTGCGTTGAGCTTGGCATAAACGGGATAATACCTGTGGCCGCGGAGAGAAGCGTAGTCAGGGTGAAGCCGGGGGAGTACAGGGCGAAGCAGACGCGCTATCAGAGGGTAGCCTGCGAGGCGGCAAAGCAGTCCGGCCGCGGCATAATACCCCATATAGGTGAGCTTACTACATTTAAGACCGCCGATATGTCCGCCTACGACCTTATACTCGTAGCCTATGAGGACGAGCGTCAGACCAGCCTGAAGGAGGTCCTGAGGGCGAATATGAAGGCTGAAAATATAGCTGTTATAATAGGCCCGGAGGGTGGCCTTGAAATTGGCGAGGTAGAGAGCCTGATAAATAAAGGCGGCAAAGCCGTATCCCTTGGCCGGCGCATACTTCGCACCGAGACCGCCGGCATGGCTACCGTCGCGATGATACTTTACGAGCTGGAAGAATAGAGGAATACAGGTGAAGGCTGCATATTGTACACTGGGGTGCAAGGTAAACCAATACGATACACAGGCCATGCGTGAGCTCATGGAAAACGCGGGCTACGACACTGTGGATTTTGAGGATGAGGCGGACGTATACATAGTGAACACCTGCACCGTCACCGCCACCGGAGATAAAAAATCCCGTCAGATGATATCCCGGGCCCACGGCAGAAATCCCGATGCAAAGATCGTAGTGGCCGGGTGCTATTCCCAAAGGTCGCCGGAGGAGGTGCTGGCTCTGCCCGGAGTGAGTCTGGTGATAGGCTCAAAGGACAGGGCGAATATAGTAGGCCTCCTCGCCAATCTTCACGAAGGCAGGCTCAACGCCGTAGGCTCTCTTATGGGAGAGCATGAGTTTGAGGAGCTTGTGGCCACGAGGGAGGGCCGAACAAGGGCGCATTTGAAGATTCAGGAGGGCTGCGACAGGTACTGCACCTACTGCATAATACCCTATGCCAGAGGTCCGCTGCGTTCAAGGACGCCGGAAAACATACGAAAGAACCTGTTGCTGCTGGCCGAGCACGGCTATAAGGAAGTGGTCATGACGGGAATACATCTTATGTCCTACGGCAAGGATATGGACTGGAAGGTAGACCTGACAGACGCCATAGCGCAGGCGGACGGCATAGACGAGATACAGCGTATAAGATTAGGCTCGCTGGAACCTCAGCTGCTTACCGAAAAGTTTGTTTCGGCGCTGAGCAGCAACCCTAAGATATGCCGTCAGTTCCATCTCTCCATGCAGAGCGGCAGCGACGGAGTGCTCAAACGCATGAACCGCCGCTACGATACCGCCGTATATGAAAGGTGCGTGGAGATGCTGCGCGAAGCCATGCCGGGCTGCGCCATAACCACCGACGTCATAGCGGGCTTTCCCGGGGAGAGTGAGCGGGAATTCCAGGAGACCAAGGAATTCATACGCCGCATAAAGCTCGCGCGCATACACGTGTTCCCATATTCCAGGCGTGAGGGCACAGCGGCATATTCTATGCCGAATCAGATACCCAATGCGGAGAAGTCGCGCCGGGCAGGCGAGCTTATACATATAGGCGCGGAGCTGGAGAGGGAATACCTTCAAAACTTCATCGGCACCGTGCAAGAGGTGCTTCTGGAGGAGCTTGAGCAGGGCCTTATGAGCGGCTATACCGACACATACGCCAGAGTAAGCGTACAGGGCGCGGAGGAAGGTATGGCGGGACAGATGGTAAAGGTGCTGATAAAAGAAGCGGCAGAGGATCGCCTGCTGGGACAATTAGTGATATAATATACCTAAAGCCAAATACACAAAGGAGGAAAGTCCATGGATGATTGCATCTTTTGCAAAATAGCAAACAAAGAGATACCTACGAACCTTGTCTATGAGGACGATCTGGTAGCGGCCTTTAACGACCTTTCGCCTCAGGCGCCGGTACACGTGCTTATAGTGCCCAAGAAGCATTACCAGAGCGTGCTGGAAGTACCGGAGGGAGACAAAATAGTGGCTCATATGTTCCATGTAGCGTCCAAGCTGGCAAAGGAGCTGGGCATAGCGGAGAATGGCTTCCGTCTCGTCATAAATACCGGCAAGGATGGCGGTCAGAGCGTACCGCACCTTCATCTGCACATGACCGGCGGCAGGGAGCACGGCTGGCCAGCGGGTTAGTACAGCGGTTAAACAAAAATACACAATTATTGTGTTGACTTGGGGGGCCTCTTCAAGTATAATAACTTTGTTTGGATTCCTATGCTTCGTATAACTCACGATGTGCTATGTTGCATTCAGAGGGGAGGGAAATTGATGGAAATTCGCGTAGGTGAAAACGAGTCCCTGGAAAGTGCTCTTAAGCGGTTCAAGCGCAAGACTGCCCGCAGCGGCATCTTGGCCGAAGTACGTCGTCGTGAACACTATGAAAAGCCCAGCGTAAAGCGCAAGAAAAAGGCCGAAGCAGCCAGAAAGCGCAAGTATTAATTCAAAAGAGACCTAAGGTTTAAGGTTCGGGATAGTAATACCTTCCCGTAAAAACCACAAGGCAGTCGTGGCGACAACGGAATAACAAACATCAATGGTTAAAAAGGATTCCCCGGTAGAAATTACCGGGGATTTTTTTGCTTTATTATGGCATATCTTAGCATATCCTATTTAGAGGTGACTGATATGCCATTTTTGAATTTCGGAGACCTTCGCCGCAAAGAGGTGATAAACATGCGGGACGGGGCAAGGCTGGGCTGCATATGCGATCTGGAGGTGGATCAGTGCTCAGGGCTGATACGATCCATAGTTGTGCCGGGGCCGCCGCGGTTCTTTGGAATACTGCGCAGCGATGAGGAGTTGGTGATACCATACGACCGTATAAGCAAGATAGGCGACGATGTGATACTGGTGGACGTGGTGCTCAAATAAGGCTGATACCTCATAAAAATGCTCAAAGCTATGGCGAAAAATCTACATATGTGGTATCATGCATAGTATAAATACAATACTTTGGGAGGTATTCCCCATGAAATGCCGATATTGCTCGAGCACGGAAAGCAAGGTAGTGGATTCCAGACCTACCGAGGACGGTACTTCCATTCGCCGCAGAAGAGAATGCATTAACTGCGGGAAACGCTTCACCACCTATGAAAAGATTGAAGAAATACCCATAATGGTAATAAAAAAGGACGGCACACGAGAACCGTTCGATAGCGAGAAGATACTTTCCGGCGTCAGGAAGGCCTGCGAAAAGCGCCCCGTTTCCACCGCGGATATGGAGCTTTTGGTGGACAACGTAGTGCGGGAGGTGTTCAACTCCCTTGAGCAGGAAGTAAGGAGCGATGCCATAGGGGAGATGGTCATGAGCAGGCTGAAGGATCTGGACGAGGTGGCGTATGTGCGCTTCGCGTCGGTATACCGCCAGTTCAAGGATATAAATACCTTTATGAACGAGCTGAAGATATTGCTCGGTGAAAACTGATGAAGATGCAGCAGCAACAGGCCGCGCTGATAAAGCACGGCTTTATTTACAAAAGGACAAATAAGGGTACAGGGCTTTACTGCGCCGAAGCGCTGGATAAGGCCGGAGGCGTGTCCCACGGCTTTTCCACCCGTGAGGGAGGTATAACTGTCGATCCTCCAAAAGCGTCGCTGAACCTGAGCTGGACACGGTGCGGATCCCCGGAGGAAGTTATAGCCAACTTTAAGATATTCGCTGAAGGCGCGGGCATTGATTATGACGATATGGCGGTGGTGAACCACGAGCATGGAGCCAATGTGCTGAGGATCGCCCATGAACACCGGGGCCGCGGCTTCTATAAAGACCCGCTGCCGCCCTGCGATGGCATAATCACTGACGACCCGACCGTCACTCTCGTCACCTCTCATGCGGATTGCGGGGCGTATTTCTTTTACGATCCCGTTCATCGCGCCATAGGAATGGCCCACGCGGGCTGGAAGGGCACGCTGCTTCGCATAGGCGCCGAAATGGCCCGGCGCATGGCTGAGGAGTTTGACACCGACCCGAGCGACATAATTGCCGCAACAGGGCCCTGCATCTGTCGGGACTGCTTCGAGGTGGATGCGGATCTTGGCGAAAAATTCCAAAATGAATTCGGCTATCCCGGCATATCGCGGCCGGGCAGGCCGGGCAAAGCATATGTGGATCTGGAGCTTGCGGCTGCGGTACAGTTCGTTGAGGCTGGGATAAGGCCTGAGAGCATCACCCTGATGAACGCCTGTACCTACGAAAATCGCCGGCATTTCTTCTCCCACAGGCGCGATAAGGGAATAACCGGATCCATGGCGGCCTATATAAAGCTCATAAAGCCATAAATTGCTTGCTTTCAACTTCCCCGTAGTCTGCCAAACTAAAGGCAGTATTTATGGGGAAGTTTTTGTATGCCTGAATATATAGTTTTTTCGATATGCCTGATAATACTGTCCGTTACGGGGGTGCTGAAGTCGCCATGCCGGGCAGTAGGGCTGAGCATGTTTGAGATGCTGTACATGCTGTTGTGCGCCTTGGCGCTTTCTGTATTTGATATGACGCTTAGCGTAGAGCTTAAGGTAAACGCAGGGGCTGCAGTGATGATATTCCTGCCGGCGCTGCTCGTGGAAGAGACTCGTGAGAATCAGGGAGGGGCGGTTGCGGCACTGGTGCTGTTTTCTTCGGTGATCGCCCTCGTTGAGCGCAGCGGCCTTGTATATGGCAGTGATAACGGCCTTTTCAGTGCGCTTATGGCGGGAACGTCCGCCGTGCTTTTGAATGAGAGCCGGGGCTGCGCCTGCTGCATAGCGGCTGGGATACCGGTGTTTTCCAGGGTAGTAGGCTGCTTTATAAACATGGCGTCCGTAGGCTATTCCAGCCTTGAGATAGGTCCGGAGGTGCTGTTCTCGCAGCTTGCCGCGCTGAGTATGGCTATAGTAATAATATGGATACACAGCTTGTGCTCAGTTGCGGGTGCAGACGCCAAATAAATCAATATAACAGATAATTCGACCGTCCTTAACAGGGACGGTTTTGTGTTATGGAAAGAAATACTGTCATAGTTATATAGCAACAGGAGGGACAGGCGATGAAAAGGAGCAGCTTATCGGTGCTGCCAAAGGGAATACGGGAAGACGTAGAAGGGGTACTCAGGCTGGATACAGAGGAGATACGGGTGCGGGCCAACAGGCCGGTGCAGCTGAGAGGGCCGCAAAGCACACTGCTTGATCGTATAGCTTCTCCGGAGGAGTGCGAAACCATGCTGGAGCTGGTATGCGCCCATTCGCTCTTTGCCTACGAGCAGGAGCTGCGCGGCGGCTATGTGACGCTGGAGGACGGTTCCCGAGTAGGCATCTGCGGCAGGCTGAACCCTTCCGGAAGCGTATCCATGCCAGGAAGCTTCAATATACGTATCGCCCGGGAGATAAAAGGGGCGGCGGACGGGCTTATGGAGAGGATAGCCACCCGGGACGGCATACTTTCCGCGCTGATAATTTCAGATCCGGGAGCGGGAAAGACCACGGTATTGCGGGACGCGGCGCGGCAGCTTTCAGCGCAGGGCTTGCAGATTGGCATTGCAGACGAGCGGGGAGAGATAGCTGCGTCGGTAAACGGTGTGCCAAGGCTTGACGTAGGGGACAATACCGACGTTATGGGAGGTTGTGCCAAGTGCCGGGCCATGGAGCTCATGATACGCGCCATGTCGCCTCAGGTGCTGATAACAGATGAGATAGCTACCGCAGAGGACGCCGAGGCAGTCATGGATGCTTCGGGCTGCGGGATAAGGGTGATAGCCAGCGCACATGCGGGCAGCGCGGCGGAGATAATGCGCCGGCGCGATATATCCGGGATAATAGCCGCGGGGGCATTTAATAAGGTACTGCTTTTGAAAAAGCAGGGAACTGAACGCCGGTTATATGACATTACGGAGGAACTGACATGAGAAGTATAGCCTGTGTCGCGGTACTGTGCCTGTTCAGCCTTTGGGGATACTCAAAGAGCAGAGCTCTGAGGATTCGCGCTATGATAATGCGGGCCTTCGGGAGCGATATACAGAGGCTTTGCCGCGAGATAAAGCACAGGCCGCGAGAGCTTCGCAACATGGTGCTCTGTTTTGAGGGCAGCGAGTTGGAGGGCTTCTGGAAGCTGCTGGGGGAAAGCCTCGGAACCTGTGAGCGGGCGGAGGAAGCGTGGCGGGAGGCCGCAATGTGGCGCGGCTTTAACGTACTGGGAGAAAGAGAGAGGGAGATAATACTTCTTTGCGGCAGCGGACTTGGCATAAGCCCCTCCGAGCCGCAGCTGAGCGCCGCACAGAGGGCTTATGAGGAGGCGTTCTCAAGGGGAGAGGAGCTTGACAGGGAGGCTGCTGCAAAGGGCGGCATGTTCACTAAGGTAGGCGTGCTTATGGGTATAGGGGCGGCACTGCTTCTGATATGAGGTGAAGTATATGGGGATAGATATTGTACTTAGGATAGCGGGCATAGGCATACTGGTGGCAATAATATGCCAGCTTTTGAAGCAGACAGGCAGGGATGACATAGCAATGCTGGCGGCGCTTGCGGGGCTGGTTATTACGCTAAGCCTTGTAGTGGGCGAGATAAGCACACTGCTTGATCAGGTTAAGCGCATATTCGGGCTGTGACCATGGGCGAAGAGATGCTGAGGCTGGGAGGAGTGGCGGTGATAGCCGTGAGCATAGCGCTGGTGCTGAAAAACCAGCGGCCGGAGCTTGCGCTGCAGGTATCCGTGGTTACGGGCATAGTGCTGCTGGCGGCGGCGATAGCCATAGCCGGAGAGGTAAAGCGGCAGGCGGAAGAATTCATGCGGAATTACTCGGTGGATGGAGCCGGAATAGCGGCAGTGGTAAAGATAACCGGCATAGCATATACGGCGCAGTTTTCGGCGGACATATGCCGTGACGCGGGAGAAAGCGCCGTGGCCTCCCGCATAGAGCTGGCGGGACGGCTCATGATGCTGCTTGCGGCGCTGCCTATGGTATTTTCAGCCGTGGAGGCAATATGCGGTCTTGTAAGCTGGTAGGGCTGTTGCTGCTTGGGGCGCTGCTGCTGCCCCCATGTATAGCGAGGGCGGAGGAGATATCCATACCTGCGGTAGAGTACGACATATCGGGCTGGGAGGATATATGGCGTGAGATACAGGTGGAAACCGGCGGAGCTGCCGGCGGCGCATCGGCATCGGACGCGATAGCGCGGATAAAGGAAGGAAACCTGGACGGGCTGCTTGATTTGGGAAGGATTGGGGGGCTCTTTAAGGAGAAGCTCACGGAGGGGGTAAAGGGTATGCTTGGCATAATAGCCGCGGCGTTCTTTTCCGCGGCGGCAGGAGCGGCGGTGGGAACACAAAAAGGCGTGGGCGAGATGCTGAGCTTCTGCCTTACCGGGCTTTGCATATCCGTTGCCGCCGCATGCGTGTGCGCACAGATGAAGGAGGCACAGAGGGTGATAGACGGGGTAGCTCAGCTTGGCGAGCTGGTATCGCCGGCGCTTATGGTAATGATAGCGGCAGCCGGCGGCAGCGCCGTATCCGCCGTGCAGCCTACCTCTGTACTGCTTTGCAGCGGCATGACGGAGGCGTTTCGAAATACCTTCATGCCGTTCATTCTGATGATGTGCGCGCTATCCACAGCGGGTACGGTCAGCGAGAACAAGCAGCTCAAGGCAATGGCTGGGCTGATAAAGAGCCTTTTGAAATGGGGCATGGGGCTGACGTTCACCTTCTTTCTGGGCAGCGTAAGCATAAAGAGCCTGAATGCAGCGGGACTGGACAGCGCGGGGGTGAAGGCGCTGAAATACGCCTTCGATAAATCCGTACCTGTAGTGGGCGGAGTGATATCCGGCACATATGAAGGACTGAGGGCCGGGGCGATTGTGCTGAAGAACGCGGCTGGTACAGTGGCGCTGCTGCTGTTGCTTTTGTACTTTACAGCTCCCGGCATACGAATGCTGTGTTCGGTCATAAGCATGCGGATAACCGCCGCCATATGCGCCGTGGCGGACGATGGGAGAATATCCGCTATGCTTACGGCGGCGGCTGACAGCTGCACGTATATGTTTGCTGTAAGCGCAATAGCGGTGCTGATGAATATGCTGGCCGTTGCGGCGGCGCTGCTGGCTTCGGGGGTGGGATAAAATGACGGAAATGATAAGCATTCTTAACTCTGCATGCGTGCAGCTGGTGGGGATAGCATGCGGGGCATACATATTAAAGTGCGCCATACCTGAGGGAGGCATGCAGAGGAGCGCCAGAAAAGCGCTGGACATAGTTGCCCTTACGGCTGTCATAAGAATAATAACGGGAGTGCTGCCCAATGGAAGATAACAGGGCGAAGAAGCTGCTGGACAGCTTTGTAGACAGGCTAAAAGCAAATAAGCGGCTGGAAATAGCCGTGTACTGCGGCCTGGGGGCGCTTTGCCTGCTGCTCTGCCTGCCGGCATACGGAGGGAAAAAGCAAAAGGAGGCGGCAAAGGATACTGAGACGGTTCAGCAGGACGACCTTGAGCAGAGACTCATGGATACGCTGAGCTGCGTGAGGGGCGCGGGAAAGGTAAAAGTAATGATAACCTACGAGACGGGCAAGGAGAAGATTCCGGCGATGAATACCGATATCACCCAAAGCAGCACCTATAATGGCGAAGGTGAGAACCGGACGGAATCATTAAGCCCCGTAACGGTATACCAGAACGGCGAAAACGAGGCCGTGGTACTTATGGAGAGGCAGCCTACGGTAAGAGGCGTGATAGTAGTGGCTCAGGGCGCAGCCGACATATCGGTAAGAATGAAGCTCCAGTCGGCGGTGCAGGCAGTGCTGGGGGTGGAAGCCTCCAGAGTCGAGGTTCTTGAAATGGGAATAAACGGAACGGAGGAATGAAATAATGGTAAGATTTGTCAAGAAGTATCTGGTGCTGATGGTGGTGGCCGTTTTGTTCGTAGGGGCGTTTTTGCTCAACCTGAAGACAAACGCCGCAAAGACTGGGTCCGGCGAGGGCGAGGCGCTTCAGCCCCCGGAGGAGGCGCAGGAGACGGAGTATGTGTCCGGGGATTATTTTGCCACATTCCGGGACGATCGGGAGCAGGTGCGCAAGCTCGAAATGGAGTATCTGGACGAGGTAATAGCAGCTTCTGCAAGTGACGATGAGACGCTTGCGGACGCACAGGGGCAGAAGCTAACGTTGGTGGAAAACATGGAAAAGGAATTTACCGTGGAGAGCCTGATCAAGGCAAAGGGCTTTGAGGACGCGGCGGTAACATTCCACGCAGGAACGGTCAACGTAGTGGTAAAGGCCGACGAGCTTAGCGACAAGCAGGTGGCGCAGATACTTGAAATAACCAAGAAGGAGACCGGCGAGCCTGCGGAAAACATAAAGGTGATGACGGGCAAATAGGCAAATTCGTGACTAAACTGCAAAATCCTGATCATTATCTATGCAGAAAAGGCAAAACCTGTTATAATAATAAAACAAATACTTGAAGGAGGCATGCATAATGGCAACTGAAGAGAGCATTTCCATGGAAGCAATGGATATACAGGGCGGCAAGATAACCTTCGCGCCTGATGTGATAGCTACAATAGCCAGCCTTGCGGCAAACGAGGTAGAGGGTATAGACAGCCTGGGCGGAACGGTGGTAGAAGGCATTACCGGCATGCTCAGCAAGAAGAGCATGACTAAGGGCGTAAAAGTAGACATCAACGACAATACCGCCACAATAGACATAAGCGCCATAATCAAATACGGCTTTAAGATTCACGAGGTATCTACCAATCTGCAGCGCAAGGTAAAGAGTACCATCGAGAATATGACGGGTCTGAATGTGACGGCCGTAAACGTATTCGTGCAGGCAATAGCTTTCGAGAAGCCTGAAAAGAAGGCGGCTGTCCCCGCTCCCGCAGAGACTGAAGAAGAAAAGGAATGCTGATAAAGCCTTCCATCACTTAAAGCTAAATTAATACAGAGGTATCAAATTATGAAACCAAAGGTACTCCACAGGATACTGCTGGTGCTGGTAATGCTGGTGCTGTTTGCGCTGGGCTTGTGCTTTATAGGTGTTGCGCTTAACTTCATAACGGCTGACACTGTAAACGCCATAGCCGCGCTGCCCTACGCTTCCGCCATAAACGGCTGGATAACTGCCGGTGTCGGATTGCTGCTCTGCCTTATCGCTATAGTACTCATCATAGGCTTCAACCGCAGGGCGCCCAAGAATCAGGCACCCGCCTCAGCTGTTATCTCCCAGAACGAGATGGGAATCTCCAGCATAACCCTCGCGGCCATAGACGATATGGTCAAGCGTCATTGCGCTACCGCCAACGGCAATGTCAAAAAGTGCGACAGCCGCATTGCAGTGGTCGAAAACAAGCTCAAGATCGACCTGAGGATCGTAATAGCGGAGGATGCCAATATCCCCGAGACTACTGAAGCCCTCAGGACCAGCCTTATAGATTATATACAGACAATTACCGGCATACAGGTGAGCGATGTCAGCATTCTTGTCTCAACTGAGCCCGAGAAGAAGGCTGAAGCCTGATCCCCCTAAAAACAGAGGAACATACGATGGACGAATTCAGGCAATTTTTAAAGGAATATAAATGGCGCGTAATAGGCATTGCAGGCGGAATACTTTTGTCGGTGCTGATATTCACCATAGGCTTCTGGCGTACTCTGCTGCTGACCGCCATTACAGCCTTGTGCTATTTCGTCGGATGCATACTGGATAAGGGCGGCAAGGAAGGCCTTCAAGAGGCTTTGAGCCGTTTATTCAGAAAAAATTAACGTCAAGAGGTACTTTTACAAATGAGCAGAAAAACCGCCCGTGAGGTCGCCATGAAGCTTGCCTTCGCAAGCCTTTTCGGAGGAGAGGAAACCTATGAGGACGTGTTGGACAAGTCCGGCATCACCGAGAAGCCTATGGAGGAGGACATAATCTACTCCGAGCAGGTATTAAAGGGCATACAGGAGCATGAAGCCGAGATAGACGACATTATCAACGAATTGTCTATCGGATGGCGCATAGAGCGTATGCCCAAGGTGGATCTTTGTGTGCTTCGGGTAGCGATCTATGAGATGCTGTACAGGGACGACATACCCTGCGGCGTATCCATAAACGAAGCGGTAGAACTCGCAAAGCAGTTTGGCGGCGACCGCTCCTCAGCTTACATAAACGGTATGCTGGGCACCTTTGCGAAGCGAATAGAGGGCGAACCACAGGCATAGGCCTTATGGAAAAACATAAAAGCTTACGCAAGGCATCGTTTGCGGTATCGCAGGCGGTGCTTTATTGCTGGAAAAAGGACAGCTTTTAGGGTATGATATAATATGAAAAATCACAAGCGGCGCACGGAGGGCAGATGGCAAGGCTGATAGACGGAAAAGAAATAGCTGAAAGCATATATGAGAACATAAACCTCAGGGCGCGGGAGCTGCGCGGCAGGGGCGTGATACCTAAGCTCGCAGTAGTGCTTGTGGGAGATAACCCGGCATCCAGATTATACGTCAACTCAAAAGAAAAACGCGCCAGAGAAAACGGCATAGAAACAGAAGAACACCATCTTGACGGAAGCGTGGCGGAAGCTCAGGTTACGGAGCTTATAAAAAAGCTGAATACCGACGACACTGTACACGGAATATTGGTACAACTCCCGCTGCCAGAGCATATGGACAAGCTGCGTGTGCTGTCATGTATTTCTCCCGGTAAGGATGTAGACGGTCTCCATGCTGTAAACGCAGGCGCGCTCATGACGGGAAACAGGGGCTTTATACCCTGCACGCCCAAGGGAATACTGCACCTGGTAAAGAGCACCGGCATAGACATAGCCGGCAAGCGCTGCGCCGTGATAGGACGAAGCAGCCTGGTTGGAAAGCCTGCCGCCCTTCTTATGCTCAACAGCGACGCAACTGTGACGGTATGCCACTCCAAAACGGAGAACCTGGGCAGCATCACCAAAGAGGCGGATATACTCATATCCGCCGTGGGCAGGCCAAAGCTTATCACGGCGGATATGGTAAAGCCCGGAGCCGTAGTGATAGACGTAGGACAGAATAAAATCGACGGAAAGTGGTGCGGTGATGTGGACTTCGAGCCGGTAGAAAAGATAGCGGGGTATATAACCCCGGTGCCGGGAGGAGTTGGCCCCATGACCATCGCCATGCTTATGGAAAACACAGTGGAGGCTGCGGAAAACACCATTGTTGGATAACGGCTACAAGCTGACGGTGACTCAGCTAAACGAATATGTGAACGGTATGCTCAAAAGAGATTTGCTTTTGAACAATGTTTGCGTATGCGGAGAATTGAGCGGATTTAAGCGGCATTCCTCAGGACATCTTTATTTTTCGCTGAAGGACGAAGGGGCGCTGGTGCGTTGCGTAATGTTCCGGCAGAACGCCTATGTGCTCGATTTTTCGCCGGAGGACGGTCAATCCGTAAGAGTATACGGAAGCGTGTCGCTTTATGTCAAGGACGGCCAGTACCAGCTTTACGTCACAGCCATGGAGCGGGAGGGCGAAGGAGAGCTTTTCCGCCGCTTTATGCTGATGAAGACACGGCTTGATGCCAGGGGCTACTTCGATGAGAGCCATAAGAAGCCCATACCTATACTGCCCAAATGTGTAGGCGTGGTCACATCGCCTACGGGAGCTGCGGTGCAGGATATAATCAATATAACGCGCCGCCGCTTTGATGGCATGAATATACTGCTGTACCCGGTGCGGGTACAGGGCGAGGGGGCGGCAGCGGAGATCGCCCACGCGATAAACGAAATGAACCGCATAAGGAAGGCGGATGTGCTGATAGTGGGCCGCGGCGGCGGCAGCATGGAGGATCTTTGGCCCTTCAACGAGGAGATAGTCGCAAAGGCCATATATGAGAGCAAGATACCCGTTGTAAGCGCCATAGGGCACGAGACGGATTTTTCCATAGCCGACTTTACAGCTGACATGCGGGCTCCCACACCGTCTGCGGCGGCAGAGCTTTGCGTGCCGGAGCGGGCAAGGCTGGAGGGAGACGTGAGAATGGCTCTCGAAAGGCTGCGCTCGGCCGCTACGGGCTATGTTGGACGGATAAAGGCGGAGCTTTCGGATATGGGCAAATCTGCCGCATTCCAATCTGCCCACCACCGGATAGCGCTGCTGCGCAATGAGGTAGCGGCAGAGCAGAGCGCCATGGCGAACAATGTGAGGGCAGAGACTGCCAACGCCGCCCATTCCATAGAAAGCCTGACTGCGCGCCTTGAAGCGCTGTCTCCGGGCAAGGTACTGGAGAGAGGCTACGGTATGGTGCAGGCCGAAGGCAGGTACGTAGGCAGCGCAGCGGAGCTTAAAGAAGGCTTGGCTGCAAGGCTTATAATGAGAGACGGTACCGCGAATATTACAGTGGACAGCATAAACATATTGCAAGCGAGGGAAACGCCATGGCAAAGAAGGAAATGACATTCGAACAGGCCAAGGAAAAGCTGGACGGCATAGTGGAAAAGCTTTCAGACGGCAATCTGCCAATAGAAGAAATGGTTAAGCTTTACGAGGAAGGCGCGGGGCTTTCCAGGTATTGCCTCGGCCTGCTTGCCCAGTACGAGGGACGCCTCGAAAAGGTAGACAGTTCCCTTTCGGAGGTCTGATATATGTGTTATAAGCATGAGCTGGCCCGGTATAAGGGCATAGTCGAAGAAAAACTGTTTGCGATAGTGGACGGCTGCGGCGCGCCGAAGGATCTTAAAAGCGCCATGCGCTACAGCCTCGAGGCGGGCGGCAAGAGGCTCCGCCCCGCAATGACGCTGTACGTATGCGAGATGCTTGACGGCGACATACGGCGCGCACTGCCGTTTGCCTGTGCCCTTGAGATGATACACACCTATTCTCTCATACATGACGACCTGCCATGCATGGATAACGATGATTACAGACGGGGCATGCCTTCCAACCATAAGGTGTTTGGCGAAGCAAACGCCGTATTGGCGGGGGACGGGCTGCTTTCGCTGGCATTTGATACCATGCTTGCTGCAATAGCAAATAACCCCTGTCAAGGCGAAATAAAAGCCGCACAGGCGGTATCCGAGGGCGCAGGCGTGCAGGGCATGGTGGCGGGCCAGGTGATAGACCTGTCTTGTGAAAGCTCCGGCGCACGGGATATGGATACGCTGCGCTTTATACATGCCAACAAGACCGGCGCAATGATACGCGCATCGCTGCTTGCAGGCGGCTGCGTAGCGGGCGCTGATGAAGAGCAGTTGAAGGCGCTGAGCGATTTCGGATATGCTTACGGCGACCTGTTCCAGATGACTGACGATATACTTGATGTAGAAGGCAGCTTTGAAAGCATGGGCAAGACGCTGGGAAAGGACGCTCAGGAGGGAAAGCTTACATATATCTCGCTGGTAGGCCTTGAGGAAGCAAAAAAAATCGCCGGACAGACGGCTGAAAACGCATTGGCTGCGCTTGAGATATTCGGAGAAAAGGCATGGCTTCTGCGGGAGCTTACAAACGCCACGTTAAGCCGAAAAAGCTGACGGAATGCGGGATATTTACGGGATATAATGAAAACCAGTTACATTGACGGCATCAAAAGCATAGAGGATTTCAGGCGCATTCCCGAGAATGAGCTTGATTGCCTTGCCGCGGAGATAAGGGAGTTTCTGGTGCGGTCGGTATCCAAGACCGGCGGGCATCTCGCCTCCAATCTCGGCGTGGTGGAGCTTACCATAGCGCTGCAACGCGCCTTTGATACGCCAAAGGATAAGATCATATTCGATGTGGGCCACCAAACCTATGTCAACAAAATATTGACCGGCCGTGCGGCCGAATTCCCTACGCTCAGGCAGATGGACGGCCTTGCGGGCTTTCCCAAGACGGAAGAAAGCGTATTCGATACCTTCAATACCGGCCATTCCAGCACCTCCATTTCTGCGGCGCTGGGCATGCTGCGCGCCATGCGCATAAAGGGCACGCCGGGACGTGTCGTGGCGGTGATAGGCGACGGGGCGCTTACCGGCGGAATGGCCTTCGAGGCCCTCAACGACGCGGGACAGAGCGAGCTGCCGCTTATCGTCGTACTTAACGACAACAATATGTCCATATCCAAGAATGTAGGCGCACTGCCAAGGCATCTTGACAGTATGCGCGTCAGCAGCGGTTATCTCGCCTTCAAGCGAGGCATGGTGAATATGCTGGATAAGATGACAAAGGCTGGGCCGCGTATACATGCCTGGCTGTCAAAGGTAAAGTCCAGGATAAAGTACCTTCTGCTGCCTAATGTGCTGTTTGAGGAGCTGGGCTTTACTTATCTGGGCCCAGTGTCGGGTCACGACATACAGAGTCTTACAGAGGCGTTGAATCTTGCAAAAAAAGTGCCAAATCCCGTGCTGCTGCACGTGCTGACCGTCAAGGGAAAGGGCTACGGCCCGGCGGAAATGGAGCCCAGCAGATTCCACGGCATAGGAAAATTCGACCCCGATACCGGCAGGAGTCCCGGCACGGCTAAAAAGGACAACTCGGCCATCGCAGGAGAGACGCTGTGCCGCATTGGCAGGCAGGAGAAGGACCTTGCAGTCATAACCGCTGCCATGAGTGAGGGTACCGGCATGGAGCCCTTCAGAGAGGCGTTCCCGGAAAGATTCTTTGACGTTGGCATAGCTGAGCAGCACGCCGTAACCATGGCCGCAGGGCTTGCTATGGGCGGTATGAAGCCTGTGGTAGCAATATACTCATCATTTTTACAGAGGGCCTACGACCAAATGCTCCACGATGTGGCGCTGCAAAGGCTGCACGTGGTCTTCGCCATAGACAGGGCGGGCCTTGTGGGCGCGGACGGCGAAACCCATCAGGGCGTGTACGATATTGCCTACTGTCTGACTATGCCTTATGTGGAGATATATTCCCCGGCCTCTAAGGGCGAGCTTGAGGAAATGCTCAAAATGGCGGTGGAGGGCGACGTCCCTGCTGCCGTACGGTACGGAAAGGGCGCTCTGCCGGATAGAGCATATCCGGAGGTAGAGTACGGCAAATGGATTGAGATAAAACCCATATCCAAGGTCACGGTGGTAGCTACGGGCCGCATGGTGGAGATAGCGGAAAGGGCAGTTGAAAACCTCGATGTCGGGCTGGTGAACGCAAGGTTCATACGTCCTATGGACGAGGATATGCTGGATATAATAAAACAGAAGGCTTCTTACGTCATAACGATAGAGGATGGTATTGCCCAGGGGGGCATGGGCAGCAGAATAGCCCAGCGGCTCGCAGGCATAAAGGTCGAGTGTATGGGAGTGAGTGAAAAGCCGGTGGGCCAAGGTACCTGCGACGAGCAGACCAGGCTGTGCGGCATGGACGAAACGGACGTCAGGGTGCGGGTATTGATGGCCATGGAGGGAGTAAAATGAGCGGAGTAAGGGCAGATGTAAGGCTTGTGGAGCTGGGGCTGGCGCCCAGCCGGGAAAAGGCGCGCACGCTTATAATGGCGGGCGAGGTGTTCATCGATACATTGCGGATAGACAAGCCAGGCGCGGCTGTGCCAGAAGACGCGTTGCTTACCGTAAAGGAACAGGCAATACCGTTTGTGAGCCGCGGCGGATTGAAGCTCGATAAGGCTGTAAGGAAATATGGCCTTGATTTTACCGATATGGTGACCATGGACGTGGGAGCCTCTACCGGCGGCTTTACCGACTGCATGCTGCAAAACGGCGCAAAAAAGGTATACGCCATAGATGTGGGCTACGGACAGCTGGACTGGAAGCTGAGAAACGATCCGAGGGTCGTAGTGATGGAGCGCACAAACGCCCGCAATATGGAACCGGACTGGTTTACAGAGGCTCCTGACTTTGCCTCAATGGACGTTTCATTTATATCGGTCAAGCTGATACTGCCCGGTATATATAAAAGCCTCCGTGAAGGGGCGCAGGCAGTCATACTCGTAAAGCCGCAGTTTGAGGCGGGCCGAGGCCGGGTAGGCAAAAACGGCGTGGTGAGGGATAAGGATACACACCGTCAGGTAGTGGAGGATACCGCCCGTTTTGCGCTGGACACAGGGTTCTCTATACGTCAGATAGACTATTCTCCCATAACCGGGCCGAAGGGGAATATAGAGTTCCTGCTGTTGTTGGAAAAAAGCGGCACAGCAGGAGGTACAGAGGTATTGGCCGACATACCGCATATTGTGGATATGGCGCACGGTGAGTTGGCCTGATGCATATTTTTTTCAAGAAAATAATATTTATACTTGAAATATGACGATAATATGCATACAATTAATGTACATTAAAATTATTCTTTTGCTGACGAGCATATTATCATAAAAAGTCCATATGCCAATCGTCGCGATTTATAAAAACACTTTTTCAATTTACAGAGGAGCTTTAAAGTTAAATGCGAATCCAGAGCATTGGCATATTTGCAAACCCCAATAATGAAGGCGCACTGGCCGCAGTAAGCTCTGTTTACGGCGTAGCAAGGAGCCGGGGCATTAAGTGCTTTATAGACAGATCCTTCGCAAATATGGAGGAATTCAGCGGCTACGAGACGATACAGGAGCAGGTTCCCGGCCTCATGATAGCCATAGGCGGAGACGGCACAATACTTCACGCGGCAGGATACGCCGCCGAGCACGACATACCCATACTTGGCATAAACTTTGGCCGCATAGGATTCCTGAGCGAGATAGATGTAGAGGGCATATCCGACGCGCTGGACGCTATAGAGAGCGAGCAGTACCGTACGGATAAATGCATGATGCTTTCATGCAGCGTGAATGGCTGCGCCGCTAAGGACTGCCTTAACGAGGCGGTTTTGTACAGAAAAAAGTTCTCCGGCGTAGTATCGATTACTGTAAATGTGAACGGCATAGATGCGGGAACTGTCTCCTGTGACGGCCTTATAGTAGCTACGCCGACCGGCTCCACGGGCTATTCTATCTCAGCCGGAGGTCCGGTAATTGCTCCTAACACCGATGTTGTGATAATCAACCCAATATGCCCTCATACACTGGCCTTCAGGCCTATAATTGCGCCCGGGGATTCCGTAATAGAGCTTTCCATAAAACAGGAGGGTTTCCTGGGAATGGACGGCGTATCCACGGAGCGCATAGTGCCCGGGGACATGGTAAGAATATGCAGAAGCCGGCGCAGCGTGCGCTTTATAAGGCTCGGCGATCGGAATCTTTATTCACTCATACGAAATAAGCTTTCCTGATAAATACGTATTTATTTTTCGCGAAGCGGACAATCGCGAATATACGATATACAAGAGAAAAAATCATAGCTGACGGAGGAGTGAAGTAATGAAATCTGCACGGCATTCCATGATACTCGAGCTTATTGACCAGTACGATATCAATACGCAGGATGAGCTTGCCTCAATGCTCAATGACAGAGGAGTAAAGGTGACGCAGGCCACAGTATCCCGCGACATAAAGGATCTGAGGCTTATAAAGGTATTGACCGAAGGCGGCTCCTATAAATATGCTACGGTCGATAAGGCAGAGGCGGGGCTCAAGGATAGATTCATAAGCATATTTGCCCATTCGGTGGTATCCATGGCCGAAGCGGGAAATCTTATAGTCATAAAGACCATTACCGGCACGGCTCCTGCTGCGGCGGAAGCTATAGATTCAATGCGCCTCGACGACATAGTAGGCACTATGGCCGGAGATAATACTATTTTTGTTGCCGTAAAGGACCCGGCTGTCACCCCTGAGCTTATAAAGCGCTTTCAGGATATGCTCAAGGCCTAACTGCGGCGGAGAGGTTAATGTTAAAAAGGCTGTCTATAAAAAACGTCGCTTTGATAGAGCGGCTGGATATGGATTTCGACAATGGGCTTAACGTGCTTACCGGTGAGACCGGAGCCGGTAAATCCATTATTATTGACGCTGTAAATCTGGCGCTGGGAGAACGGGCAAGCAGGGAGCTCATAACCACGGGAGCTGAAAAGGCGTCTGTAGAGGCGGAGTTCGATATAGAAGGCGAGGAAGCCGTAAAGTCCATGCTGCGGCAGAATGAGCTGGAGGACGACGGTCTGATAATATCCCGTGAGCTGTCGGCTTCGGGCAAAAACGTATGCCGCATAAATGGTACGCTCGTTAACCTTGCTACGCTTAAGCAGATAACAGACCTGCTGGTAGATGTTCACGGCCAGCATGAACACCAGTCGCTGCTCATGCAGTCGCGGCATATAAGGTTTCTGGATTCTTTCGCAGGGGAAAGGGATAGGGCTCAACGCGAAAAAGTGGCGGGGCTTTATTCCGAATGCAAGGCTATACAGTCAGAGCTTTTGGGCGGCTTCGGCTCCGAGGACGAGCGGGCCCGGGAAGCGGACATATTAAGATATCAGATAAACGAGATAGAAAATGCACGGCTCACTGCCGATGAAGAGCAGAAGCTCACGGAGGAGCGGGCGGTGCTTATCAATGCAGAACGTATAATGACGTCGCTGCAGAAGAGCTCCGAGGCTGTCTCCGGCGATGAGGGGGCCGTGGGGCTTCTCAGCCAAGCCGTATCTGCCATGAAGGATATATCTGGCATATCGACAGAGTACGGCGAGCTGTCAAGGCGGCTCAACGAGGCGTATTATACCATCGAGGATATAGGCTATACGCTCAGGGACATGCGTGACTCCTTCGACTTTGAGCCGGGCAGGATAGATCAGATAGAGCAGCGGCTTGAGATCTATTCAAACCTCAAAAAGAAATACGGTCCAGAGGTAGAAGATGTTATCGCCTTCGGCGAGCGGGCGTCGGAACGTCTCGGGCAGCTGGAGGGCGCGCAGGAAAAGCGGGAAAAACTGCAAAAACAGCTTGCGGATAAGGAAAAGCTCTACAGGGCTGAAGCGGCCGCGCTTACGGATATACGACGTACAGAGGCAGAAAGGCTGCAAGGTGAGCTGCTGAGCCACCTGAAGGATCTTGGCATGGAAAAGGCGCGGTTCGAGGTCAGAATTGACCCGCTCACGGAGCCGGGACAGAACGGCATGGACAGGGTGGAATTCATGCTTTCCGCCAATCCGGGCGAAAGCCTGAAGCCCCTTGAAAAAGTAGCGTCGGGTGGAGAAATGTCACGCATAATGCTGGCATTCAAGGCTATTGCCGCCAATGCGGATTCCATACCCACGCTGATATTCGACGAAATAGATACGGGCATAAGCGGCCACATAGCCGCGGTGGTGGGCGAAAAGATGGTGAGCATAGCGGATAATCATCAGGTGCTTTGCGTGACACATCTGCCCCAGATAGCGGCCCTTGCGGACGTACACTTTATGGTGCAGAAGCAGGACGATGGACAGACTACCAGAACAAGCCTGAAGCGGCTGGAAATGGAGGAACGGTACGAATACATCGCCCGTATGATGAGCGGCATGGAGGATTCAAAGCTAGCCTACGAGCACGCCAGGGAACTGATAACCCACTCTGAAGAAATCAAGCAAAAGCGTCGTAAAAATAAATAATAAAATACATCGGCATTACAAATCATAAACACTGCGAGGTTGCTTCGCGGTGTTTATTTTTATTCTTTAAGGCGGTGTATATATGAAAAGACTCTGGCAAAATCTTGCGAAATGCATAGGTCTGGCGCTGTGTGTGACGCTCGTCTGCTTTAATTCAGGCGAGCAGATGAGTTATGTGCGCGGGCTGTCCAACAGCGTATCCACTGATCAGCTGGAAAATATATGCCGGAGCCTGAGCGGACCGCTAAGCCTCAGTATGGGCGACAGGGATGCATATGTTTCGGAAAACCTTTCCGAGACGCTCTCCGGAAAAAGCGGCAGCGCCAGCATTCGCCTTTTCGGCGCTATACCAATAAAGACCATAGAGTACGGCGAACGGCAGGACATAACCGTAATGCCGGGAGGGATGCCCATAGGCGTATCCATATATACAGACGGGGCGCTGGTGGTGGGCCTGGGCAGCATATCCGAAACTGCGCAAATATGCCCGGCGGCGTCTGCCGGCATAAGGGCCGGAGACGTCATAACTGCGGTCAACGGCGAGACTGTGCGGGATTCGCTGCATCTGAGCGAGCTTTGCTCTAAAGGCGGGGAGCTGACGGTGACTGTTCGCCGCGACGGGCAGCAGCTGACTGTCGCGCTTACTCCCGTTAAGGATCCGGAAAACGACACATACCGGGCAGGTATGTGGGTGAGGGACAGTACATCGGGCATTGGCACGCTGTCCTTTTGCAATATGTCGTCGCTCAGATACGGAGCGCTCGGCCACCCTATAACGGATATAGATACAGGCGCCATAATAGATGTAGGCAGCGGCAGCATAGTTGAATCCAGCATAATAGGCGTATCAGCTGGCAGCAACGGTATACCGGGCGAGGTAATAGGCTCGTTTTCAACGGCAAGCAGACGGCTGGGCAGCATAGAACTAAACTGCGAATACGGTCTGTACGGCGAAATGGACGAAATACCCGTCAACCCAATATACCCAAACGGCGTAAAGCTGGCATACCCTGACGAGGTTCATACCGGAAAGGCCGAGATACTGTCCACCGTGGATGACCACGGAGTATGCGCTTACGAGTGCGAGATAATCAAGCTGTATCCGCAAAAGGAGATGAGCGGCAAGGGTATGGTAATAAGGATAACGGACAGGGAACTCATCGCAAAGACTGGAGGGATCGTTCAGGGCATGAGCGGCAGCCCCGTAATGCAGGATGGAAAGCTGATAGGCGCTGTTACTCATGTGTTTGTGAACGACGCGAAGTGCGGCTACTGTATATATTCTTGGTGGATGAACAGGGTTAGTGAAAAGATACTGTAAAAATTGGAAAATAATTGCGGTTTGCTGTTTAAAAAATGACCGAAATGTGCTATATTGGAATTACACGTGTTAAGGTCTATTTTTTTGCAGGAAGTTTCGTTGTATGAAAATGAGTAAAACAAAAATACTTGTAGTAAAAGATTACGCTAATTACTGCACTGAGTTAATAGGGCTGCTGAAAGATTCGGGATGCTTTGATGTGCTGCCGCCGGTGCATGACCCGAGGTCTGTTGTTGACAATGTAAAAGAAAACAAGCCTGATCTCGTGATACTCAATGCGACTATGGCAGGGAGCGATGGCATAGAGATACTAAGCACCATACGCAACTGCCCTGAGACGAAAGATACCAGAGTGGTAGTTATAACGCCCATACTGGATGACAGCCTGATAAATATTTATCAGGCACTGGGCGCGGCGTTTATAATACACAGCAGCAATCCTCCTGCAATGGTTTACCATAGGATTCTGGACCTTACTATGGACGACGAAGCAGGCAGAACTATAAGGGACGAGCAGCGAAAATGCGAATACGCGGTAATGGCGGAGAACATGGCGAACAACTTCTTCAGAGTGATAGGCATTCCTGTAAACCTTATTGGATATGCCCAGCTCCGCAAATCCATACTTTACTGTGTGGAAAACAGCCTTTATCAGATAAATCTGTCGCAGGATGTATATCAGTACGTGGCGGAATGCTTCGTAACTACTCCTAAAAGAGTGGAGCGCAACATTAGAACCGCCATAGAAGCGGCGTGGAGCCGCGGAAACATAGAAGCCCAACACAGATACTTTGGCAACACTGTAAGCCAGTCAAACGGCCGGCCTACCAATAAGGAATTCATAGCGAACATAACTGACAGAATAGTTACCCATCTGCGCCACAGTTAAAGAACATAAATACAATATGTCTTAAATCCCGTCCCGCGCTCATATATTTTGTTATGAGTTGAAAGGAAGGGTGATTTAATGCGCTACCTTGGACGGCGGTGGTACATATATGCCTTTGCAGCGGTTATGGCATTTGCAGCCGGAGCTTCGATGGAGTGGCAATGCGAGGGATATACGGCTGCCGCCATAAGCGCCATAGGCGAGATGAGCGGAGCCGGACTTTTGAGGCTGTCGGGATATGGGCTGCTGTCTGCGGCTATGCTGTACTCGATGGCGGCGATAGCTAAGGACGTGTTGCCCGGCAGTATCCTTAAAACAACGGCGTTATGGATAAAATCGTTTTTAATGGGTCTTTTTACCCGAACCGTGATAGAGGACTGGCCTGGGCTTATTGGTATACCGATAATAGCTCTGTCCTTCATGGGAGGGCTGTGCCTTTGTATGGGGCTTATAGTCAGGTCTTCGGAAAAGAGCGTAACCAAGGGGGAGGCGCTGGGAATGAAGATGGCGCTGTTCGCGGCGGGCGCATTAACGGAGGGGATAGTGCTGCCTTCCGTCATAAGGATGGTAGCCATGCTATCCAAATGATTTGACGGAGCCGTCGACCGGTGGTAAAATCATAGCACAAAAGAAAATGCATAACGAAGGGAACTTAAAATAATGGCAAGGAAAAGAGCAACTATAATTGTGCTTGACAGCGCCGGCATAGGCTACCTTCCGGATGCCGCCGAGTTCGGCGACGTGGGGGCGAATACATTCTGCAACATATATAAAAAGCGCGGTCATCTGGATATACCCAATATGCGCTCTTTCGGTATAGGCAATATAGAAGGCGCCGAACTGGGCGGATACGACGGAAAGATAATAGGCTGCTATGGCAGAGCGATGGAAAAAACCAAGGCAAAGGATACGACCTGCGGCCATTGGGAGATGGCCGGCATTATAATGGACAATCCTTTCAAGACCTATCCTAACGGTTTTCCCAAACATATAATGGATAAATTCGAGAAGGCCATAGGCCGCGGCACCCTTGGGAACTGCGTTGCCTCAGGAACAGTTATAATTCAGGAGCTGGGCGATGAACATGTAGCGACCGGCAAGCCGATAATATACACCTCCGCGGACAGCGTATTTCAGATAGCCGCCCATGAGGATGTAATACCTCTCGATGAGCTGTACTCCATGTGCCAAAAGGCAAGGGAGATACTGGTTGGAGACGACCTTGTGGGCCGCGTCATAGCACGTCCGTTCGTAGGCGGAAACGGCAAGTATACCCGCACGGAGCACCGCAGGGATTACGCCATACCTCCAATAGAGGACACCATATTAGACGGTCTTACCGCAAAAGGCTTTGAGACTGTGGCCGTTGGCAAGATAGAGGATATATTCCACAAGCGGGGCATAACCACCGTAAATCATACCACCAACAACCCGGCAGGCATTGAGGCCACCATAGATTTTCTGAAAAATGGCATTGGTAGCTTCATATTTACCAATCTGGTGGATACCGATGCGCTGTACGGACACCGCAACGACGTAGAGGGCTACGGCAAGGCTCTGGAGTATTTTGACAGCAAGCTGCCGGAGATAATGGGTGCGATGACCGACGAGGATATACTCATAGTTACTGCCGACCATGGCTGCGATCCCACTTTCCCCGGAACTGACCATACCCGGGAGTATATACCTATACTGGTGTATGGTAAAAAGCTTAAGGAAGGTGTGACAATAGGCACACGAGAGACCTTTGCCGATATAGGCTGTACCGTATATGAGTATATAACAGGCGAATCCTGGAGAACAGGTACCTCCTTCCTGAAGGAAATACAGTAAAAATTTAATACATGGCGCAATAATGGCCCCCTTTGCCTAATATTATTAAATAACGGCAAAGGAGGTCTTTTTATGGGTAAAAGGTTGGCGGGGACGCTGTTGGCTGTGGTACTGCTCATAAGCTTTGGAGCGGCGTACGGTGAGGAATATCCGGTGGACGTATCCGGCATGAAGGCGGCTGTATTGTGCAGCCAGGATGGTCAGAGCATAATTGAATACAATTCGGCCGAAAGGCTGGAGGTGGGAGGTCTGGGGCGGCTGCCGCTGCTGCTGGCTGCCTGCGATAAAATAGACGGCGGCGGGCTGGCGCTTGCGGATAAAGTCACCGTCAGCCGCGAGGCGGCAAGGGTACCGGGTCCCACCGCTTTCCTGGACGCATACGAGAACGCCGAGGTATCCATGCTCCTGAAAGCGGCGGCGGTGATATGCGCGGGAGACGCCATATATGCCTTGGGCGAGGCGGCATACGGATCCATAGAGGCCTGCGCAATGGCGGCGGCAGAAAAGCTGAATAGCATGGGCATACAGACGGAAAGCGGAGAAATAGCCAACGGCAGTGTCAGGCTTTCAGCCGATGATCTTGTAAGGATCGGCGGCAAACTGAGCACGAGCGAATGCTTTTCGCTGTACAGCGGCATATTCTACGACAGCATACAGCATGAGGACGGCAGGACAACGGAGCTTGCAAGCTCAAATAAGCTTATAAAGAGCTGCGTAGGTACAAACGGCGTAGCTACCGGCTCATCGGCCGATGCCGGATACTGCGGCATATTTTCAGCGAAGCGGGGCAGCGCCACTTTTATCTGCGCCGTAATAGGTGCTAAAAATTCATCTGAAAGGGCGGCTAAGGCAAAGGCGATGCTGGAATATGCTTTCGCCGCATACGATATAAAGACGGTGGCAAAACAGGGCGAGCGCATCGCGGCGGTTGAGGTAAAAAACGGAACAGCTTCCGTAGCAGAGCTTACAGCGAGAGAAGGGGTTGTGTGCCTGCTGCCGAAAAACGCCGAGCTGCAATCAGATAAAGACATACCGGATATGCTGGAAGCGCCGGTATCAAAAAACGACGTGCTGGGCAGCATCACCTACAGCCTTGACGGCGAGCAAATAGCCAAGGTGGAACTGGTATCCTCGGCTGATATACCCCGCGCGGGCACAGCGCACTATGTAGGGCGGATACTTTGTGAATGGCTGCATGCCTGAAGGCTCTGCGGTTGCATACTTTTGAGCAATAGCGTATAATAAAACCAACTATTGTGATAGGAGAAATGCAATTGCTTAACAGTATCGCAAACGGAATATCCGGCTCCCTCGGCTCCTATGTAATGGAACTGCTTTACAGGATGCCGGCCATTATGGTGGCTCTGGCCTTCCATGAGTGGGCTCATGCCTATGCCGCATATAAGCTGGGGGATCCTACCGCTTACAATTTGGGCAGAATGACGCTGAATCCCCTTGCCCATATTGACCTGATAGGACTCATAATGATGATGCTGGTGCGCTTCGGCTGGGCAAAGCCTGTGCCCGTAAGCACACGCAACTTCAAGCACCCAAGAAGGGACGAGATAATAGTATCTCTGGCAGGCGTGGCTATGAATCTCGTGCTGGCTTTTGTTACCATGCTCATATTTTTTGGCCTGATGGTGGCAGGCAAGGCCGGCAACGCCGCCCTCAACACCATATTCTATTATTTCTACTTTATAAATCTGGGCCTCTGTGTGTTCAACATACTGCCTATACCGCCCCTCGACGGCTTCCATGTGGCCTCCTGCCTTTTTATGCGCAGCATCGGTCCAAAGCCGTTTATGTTCCTGCAGAAGTACGGCTTTGTGATACTTATAGTGCTGCTTATGACCAACTGGCTGGACGGCATTATGTCATCCGCAGTGAACTTCCTGATGTCCGGAATGATGAACATATGTGCAGCCATATACGGCCTGTTAGGGCTGATGTAACATGGCATACGAGGTAAACCTTAAAGAATTCCAAGGGCCTCTGGATCTGCTGCTTCACCTTATTGAGCAGGCAGAGGTGGATATAAAGGATATTTTTATATCCGAGATAACCGCCCAGTACCTTGAATACATGGGTCAGATAGACACGCTGGATATGGATACCGCCAGCGAATTCCTTACCATGGCGGCGACGCTGGTGTATATAAAATCCCGTTCGCTTCTGCCGAAGCCCCCGAAGGAAAACACCGAGGAAGAGGATCCCGCCGATGCCCTCATACGCCAGCTGCGTGAATACAGGGCGGCAAAAGAAACGGGTGAGAAGCTCCGTTCGCTTCTGGAAGGGGCGCAGGGCATATATGCAAAGCTGCCGGAGGAGTTCGCGCTCCCGCCCCAGGAGATAATCTTGGAGGAATCCTCAGTTCAGAGTCTGTTTGACGCCTTTGCTGAGCTTATGGACAAGCGCAGGGAGGAAAAACAGCGGGAGATAAACTCTCAGGAGGTAATGGATGACCGCTTCACAATACGACGGCAGCTGGTAAAAATACGTGACGTACTGAGAGACAAGGTCAGCGTACCCTTTGAGGAGCTGTTTGAGGACGATGCACCAAAGATGGAGATGATAGTTACCTTCATGGCGCTGCTCGATATGCTCATGAGAGGTGAGATAAGCATAAAGCAGCCAAGGCCTTACGAAAAGATAACGATAACCGCCAAAGAACTCCGGGAAAACGACGAGGACGCGGAGTACATGGACGAACAGTAAAAGGAAAAGCAAACGATGCAGGACGAACGCTATTCGGCAATTGAGTGCATACTCTTTGTGTCCGGAGAACCGGTGTCGCTGGTACAGCTCCAGCGTGCGCTGGATATAACAGGCATAGAGATGAACGCGATAATACACAACATGGAAAAGCAGTATCGCCAGGAGGAGCGAGGCATACAGCTATACATAACCGACGACACGGTGCAGCTTGTATCCAACAAAAAATACGCCAGCTACGTTGAAGAGCTGCTTCAGCCTGCCCAGACTAAGAGTTTTACTCAGGCCATGCTGGAGACGCTTTCCATAGTGGCATACAAGCAGCCTGTCACAAGGGCGGATATAGAGGCCGTCCGAGGGGTAAGATGCGATTATTCCGTGAGCCAGCTATTGAAGCTGGGGCTCATACGGGAGCTGGGCCGCAGGGATTCCGTGGGGCGGCCTATGATGTTTGGCACTACGGACGCCTTTTTGCGGCAGTTTGGGTTACACTCCATCGAGGAGCTGCCTGAATACGGCGCATTTGCCATAGAAGCCGATGGCGGCGAGGAAAAGCCTTCATAATTTTTATCAAAGCAAACAATACTAAGGGCTATGAAAGTAGTCCTTTTTTTGTTTGCTGCGATTCTTATAATGCTTTGCGCCGCACTCGTATGCCCTGTGGAGATAAATGCCAGGGCGAGGGTAAAGCCGCGTTTTGGGGAGGTACAGGCCGATATATGCGTGCTTGGTACAATAAGAATAAAGGCGGACGCGCTTGCGGTCTGGCTGCCGTTGGAGGCGGATATACGGATAAACGGCAGAAGGATAAAGCTCAAACGGCAAAGGCGGGGCGGCAGTATATTACCGTCGATAAGAAAGGGAATTATTATAAGGCGCCTGTATATAATGGGTGAATTTGGCATGGCCGGCGATGGGGCAAAGACGGTTATAATAGCGGGGATAATGCGTGAACTTGGGCTGACAGCTTGCGCCCTATCCGGCGCCGGAGATATATGCGCCGATATACGGCCTGCCCTTGAGCGAAACGCCTTTTGCATAAATTTGGAAGGGATAGCCCAAATAATCCCGGCGCAGATTATATTTGCCGAAGCAAAGCGGCGAGGTAAAACCAAACGGGAGGAGAAATATCAAAATGCACCCTGTTGAAAACATAATGAGGACCACCATGGAGCAGCTCAAAGAAATGGTGGACGTTAACACCGTAATCGGAAAACCGATACTTACTGCTGGAGAGACGATGATATTACCCGTGTCCAGGCTGTCCATGGGCTTTATATCCGGCGGTGGGGAATACGGTCAAAAGACTGAGCGCACTCCAATACAAAAGAGCAGCGATGAGATGGGGGAGTGTACGAGATATCCCTTTACCGGTGCCGCGGTCGCCGGCATGACCATAACCCCTATGGCGTTTTTGTCAGTGAACAACGGCAGCGTAAAGGTGATGCCTGCGGATTACGATACCACGTTTGACAGGGCGGTGGAGATACTGCCCGAAATAATAGAGACCGTAGAGCAGGCCATAGCCAGAACAAAGCCCTGCGCCTCTGAGAGCGAACAGGAATGAAGGCCGGGCTTTTAAGACTGCCTGCGCTGTGTATAGCTGCTGTAATACTGCTGACTTTCGGCAGCGCATCAGCTGACGGGCTGGACGTGTCTGCTAAGGGAGCCATACTCATCGAGAGCCGGACCGGCAAGGTACTGTATGCGAAAAACGCACATGAAAAGCTGCCAATGGCCAGCACCACAAAGATAATGACCGCGTTGCTGGCAATAGAAAACGGCAATTTAAACGATATAGTGGAAACGGATGCCTCGGCCTACGGCACGGAGGGCTCCAGTATATATCTCGATTATGAGGAAAAGATAAGCCTGAAGGATCTTTTGTACGGCCTTATGCTTTCTTCGGGCAACGATGCGGCGGTGGCAATAGCGGTACATATAGGCAAAGGGACCAATAAGTTTGCCGAGATGATGAACGCCCGGGCAAAAAGCATAGGCGCTTTGAACACTAATTTCGTAACGCCAAACGGACTGCACGATGAGAACCACTATACCACAGCTTACGATCTTGCCCGCATAACCGCAGTAGCCATGAAAAACCCCATATTCCGGGAGATAGTATCTACACAGTATTACAGGGCTGAAACCGGGGCAAAGCCGCGCACCTTCAAAAACAAAAACAGGATACTATGGGAATATGACGGAGGCAGCGGAGTAAAGACAGGCTATACAAAGATAGCAGGTAAATGCCTGGTATTTTCCGCAGAACGGAACGGAATGGAGGTAATAGGCGTGGTGCTCAATTGCCCCGGAATGTTTGACGACGCTAAGGCCATGATGAACTATGCCTTTGAAAACTACGAGACAGCCACTATGGTAAAGGCGGGAAATACAATTGCCGGGGTGGACGTTGCAGGAGGAGAAAAAAACATATTGGAACTGAAGGCCGGTGAAGATATAATAGTACCTGTAAGGAAAGGCGAAAGCGCGTCATACCGCACCAGGGTAATATTAAAAGAAGGGCTCCATACGCCTATAGCCGAAGGAACAGAGCTTGGATGCGTAGAGGTATTGGATGACGGCGCGCTGCTTTGCACATGCCCTCTGCTCTCGGCAAAGGACATGCCGGGCGTAGGCATACGCTTCTACTTTGACAAACTGATGAGGTGCTTTACGGCGTAAGCCATGCGCCTTTGTGGGGGTAAAAATGCGTTTACAGAAGTTCATGGCGGACGCCGGGATAGCTTCAAGGAGAAAGTGCGAGGAATACATAGCCGAGGGCCGTGTGATGGTCAACGGCAATACAGCCGTGATAGGCTGCACGGTGGAAGATGGCGATGAGGTGCTGTTTGACGGCAATCCGGTATGCGGAAAGACCGCAAGAGTAGCCATAGTGCTGAATAAGCCTCAGGGCGTGGTATGCACCTCCAGCGACCCCGAGGGCAGAAGGACCGTGGTGGACTATGTAAAGGAGCTGCCCTACAGGCTTTATAACGTGGGCAGACTGGATTACGATTCGGAAGGGCTCATCATACTTACAAACGATGGCGACCTTGCATATAAGATGATGCACCCGAAGTTCACTGTGGAAAAGACATACCATGTAGTATGCACAGGCAGCCTTACTGACAGTGACAAAGAGCGGCTCGAAAAGGGGGTAGCCCTTGAGGACGGGCTGACCGCCCCTGCAAAAATAGAAAATATAGAGTATTCACAAGGCAGGACGGCCTTTGACATAACCATACACGAGGGCAGGAACCGACAGGTGCGTCGCATGCTTTCCGCCGTAGGCCGTGAGGTTATGCTGCTCAGAAGAATAAAAGAGGGTTCCATAACGCTGGGAGGGCTTAAGGGAGGACAATGGCGTTACCTTACGGAAGGCGAACTTGATTCTCTTATGCGGGAACAATACCATCAGTTGACAAGAGCACACAAGCCCTAAAGGCTTGTTTTGGGACGCTCCTGCGTTCTCGTCGCTTGTATTACATCCAGTAGTACTGCGCTCCTCGGCCTTGGATCGCCCTCAAAACAAGCTCTTTAGGGTCTTCGAGTTTTAGAAGCCAAAGAGTATGGCAGAACAAGGAGGACGAGTGCAGAAATACTGGTTGTATTTCAAATGAGGACGACACAGTTATGCCGTGCTGTTTGGCTTCTAAAACCTTGTGTGTCCTTGTCAACTGATGGTAGCAAGGCCTGAATATATAATGATAAATTATAGTTTAACGGCATTTTTACGGTTTTTTTTACCTGAATGCCGTTTTTATGTTGCCAAAAACAAATCGATAGTGTATTATTAAACACAATGGGGCGGGATTAGACCCCATAGAATAACCATAAAAACTATAAGCAGTTTTTATGACTTTTCAATTATTATTAAGAGCATTTTGATAATAAAAAGAAGGGAGGAGCAATACATTGGAAAACATCAGCTCGGCATTAGTGATGGTACTCGGTATGGGCACTGTGTTTGTAGGACTTATAATGCTGATATTGCTTACTAAGCTCATGAGCGCGGTGATAGGCAAGGGCAAGGGCGCAGAGCAGGCCAAGGCCGCGCCTGTGACGGCGGCGCCTGCGGCCGGCATATCCGATAGAAAGGCCTTTGACGCTGCCATAGCTGCGGCTATCGCTACCTACATGGGTAACGAGCCTGAAGGACTCAGGATCCACAGCATCAAAAGAGCATAAGCCATTCTACCAAATTGATTGAGATTATTGATTATTGACGGAGGAAATCAAAACAATGCGTAAGTTTCACGTAAATGTAAACGGCACTCCCTATGAAGTCGAAGTCGAAGAAATAGCCGCCGGCGCGGCTCCCGCAGCTCCCGTTCAGGCAGCCGCTCCCGCACCCGCCCCTGCTGCCGCCGCCCCCGTTGCGGCAGGCGCTACAAGCGTTACCGCGCCCATGCCCGGCAACATTCTTGACATAAAGGTAAAGGTCGGCGATATGGTCGAAGCCAATACCGTAGTCATAATGCTCGAGGCGATGAAGATGGAGAACGAGATCTTTGCCGGCGCAGCGGGCAAGGTCACCGCCATCAACGTAACCAAGGGCTCTACTGTAAACTCCGGCGATGTTCTCGTTGTTATAGGCTGATCTCCTTTTAAGGGAAACAAACTTAAGAAAGGAGATCGCAGATGACTTTTGCAGATGTATTTTCCAACTTTATAGATACCACCGGCTTTGCCTATCTGATAGCCGATCCCAGGTGTCTTATAATGATAGCCATTTCCTGCGTTCTGCTGTACCTGGCTATTGTAAAGGGGTTCGAGCCTCTGCTGCTGGTGCCTATCGCATTCGGTATGCTGCTTACCAACCTTCCCGGCGCTAATATGTTCCATCCCGACTATTTTCTAAAGGTGGTAGATGGCGCTACCGCCATAAACTGGGCGGAGCTGGGTCACGGCGCCGGCCTTATAGACTATCTGTATCTGGGCGTAAAGCTCGGCATATACCCCTCGCTGATATTCATGGGCGTGGGAGCAATGACAGACTTCGGTCCCCTGATCGCCAACCCCAAGAGCCTGCTTATGGGCGCAGGAGCGCAGTTCGGCATCTTCGTCGCTTTTATAGGCGCTAAGCTCCTTGGCTTCAGCAATGCTGAAGCAGGCTCCATAGGCATAATCGGCGGCGCAGACGGCCCTACGGCGATCTACGTTACCCTGAGGCTCGCTCCTTATCTTCTCGGCCCTATCGCCGTCGCGGCTTATTCTTACATGGCGCTGGTTCCTGTCATACAGCCCCCTATAATGAAGGCCCTGACGACAAAGGAAGAGCGCCGGATAGAGATGAAGCAGCTGAGGCCGGTATCCCAGAAGGAAAAGATAATATTCCCCATCATGGTCACCATATTCGTATCCTTCATGCTGCCTTCCGCGGCGCCGCTTATCGGCCTGCTTATGCTGGGTAACCTGTTCCGCGAGAGCGGCGTTACCGACCGCCTCTCCAAGACCGCCCAGAACGAGCTGATGAATATCGTAACCATATTCCTCGGCATCTCGGTAGGCGCTACCGCCACCGCTGAGACCTTCCTCACCGGCAAGACCCTCGGCATACTGCTTATGGGCGTTTGCGCTTTCGCTTTCGGCACCGCCGGCGGCGTAATAGTTGCAAAGATAATGAACAAGTTCAGCAAGGATCCCATCAACCCCCTGATCGGCTCCGCTGGCGTTTCCGCCGTTCCCATGGCTGCCCGCGTATCTCAGATAGTTGGTCAGAAGGAAAAGCCAGGCAACTTCCTGCTCATGCACGCCATGGGCCCCAACGTAGCCGGCGTTATCGGCTCCGCTATCGCTGCCGGTGTGTTCCTTGCCCTGTTCATGTAATAGGAGGTATTGCACCATGGCTAAAAAACTGATGATAACCGATACCATACTGCGCGATGCGCACCAGTCTCAGGCCGCTACTCGTATGCGCACAGAGGATATGCTCCCCGCCTGCGAAATACTGGACAGCATTGGCTATTATTCTCTGGAGTGCTGGGGCGGCGCTACATTTGACGCCTGCCTGCGCTTCCTGAACGAGGATCCGTGGGAGCGTCTCCGCAAGCTGAAGAAGGCCCTGCCCAACACCAAGCTACAGATGCTTTTCCGCGGTCAGAACATACTTGGCTATAAGCACTATGCGGACGATGTCGTAGAGCAGTTCTGCCGCAAGGCGATCGAGAACGGCATTGACGTCATTCGCATATTCGATGCGCTCAACGATGTGCGAAATCTGGAAGCCGCAATCAAATACACCAAGAAGTACGGCGGAATATGCGAGCCTGCCATAAGCTACACCATGAGCCCCGTGCATAACGAGGATTACTTCGTAAAGCTGGCAAAGGAGCTGGTTCAGATGGGCGCGGACAATATCTGCATAAAGGATATGGCAAACCTGCTGCTGCCCTATGACGCATATTCGCTCATCAAGCGGCTCAAGTCCGAGGTGGACGTACCCATACACCTGCACACCCACAACACCACCGGCACCGGCGACATGACTTACCTCATGGCCATGCAGGCGGGCGTGGATATCGTGGACTGCGCGCTGTCTCCCTTTGCAAACGGAACCTCACAGCCCGCCACGGAGTCTCTGGTGGCCACACTCAAGGGCACCGAGAATGACACCGGGCTGGATCTCGGCAAGCTGGCGGAGGCCGCAAAGCACTTCCGCGGCGTAGCCGAAAGGATGATGAAGGAAGGCATACTCGACCCCAAGGTGCTCCGGGTGGATACCAACACTCTGGTCTATCAGGTTCCTGGCGGAATGCTTTCCAATCTCATCAGCCAGCTCAAGGAAGCGGGCAGGGAAGACAAGTACTATGACGTTCTTGAGGAGATCCCGATCGTCCGCAAGGACTTCGGCTATCCTCCCCTTGTAACTCCTACCAGTCAGATAGTCGGCACACAGGCCGTGTTTAACGTACTAATGGGCCGCTATAAGACCTTCCCGCAGAACTCCAAGGCTCTGCTTGCCGGCGAATACGGCGCGCTGCCCGGAGATGTAAACGAGGAAGTCCGCCGCAAGGCCATTGGCGACAAGGAGGTCATCACCTGCCGTCCGGCCGATCTGCTGGAGCCCGAGTTGGAGAAGTATGAGAAGGAAGTGAAGGAGCTTGGCTACTACGAGCAGGAGGAGGACGTACTGAGCTACGCGCTGTTCCCCAAGGTAGCGCCCAAGTTCTTCGAGGCCCGCAAGGAAGCCAAGGAAGGTAAGAGCGCCGCTCCCGCCGCCAAGGCTGCCCCGATGGACCCCAACAAGGTATACAGCCTCTATGTAGAGGACAAGGAGCTGTAAAGCTTAATAAAAACAAGGGGCCGTCATTGGAGGCACTCACTTAGCGACAGTTCAAATTAACCGTTTTTAGTGACGTCTTCAAGCGGAACCACAACAGAAATAACGGCTATATCGAGCATCATCGCCCGGTATAGCCGTTTTTATTTTTCAGTCGATTATATCTATTTAGTTTAATATGCCTATGCAAAACGGTAGAATTGGGGCTTGCACCAGGAAGCTGACCAGGGTAGAATACGAATAGAAACGTTTCCATTCTCTTATTTCCAATTCAGGAGGGTTTTGTATGATGTTTACAATCCGCAGCGGGAGCATGACAGCCGTCATCGATTCTATCGGCGCCCAGCTCATGAGTTTGCAAAGTGTCGATGGCACGCAGTATCTTTGGCAGGGTGACCCAAAATACTGGCCGGACCGATCATTGACCATTTTCCCCTATGTGGCACGGCTGACCGATGGCTGTTACCGGTATCGGGGGGGGTTGTACCATATGCCCATTCACGGCTTTGCACCGACGGCGGAGTTCTCCGTTGCAGAGCAGACGGATGCTGCCATAACCTTCGTGCTGGAAAGCTGCCCTGCGTTCTATGAGCAGTATCCTTTCCTGTTCCGCTATTCCATCCGTTACCGTTTGGAAAATGCCACGCTGCATGTGGAGATTACCGTGGAAAATAAAGACGAAAAAACCATGCACTTTGGTCTTGGGGGACACCCCGGAATCAATGTTCCGCTGGAGGAAGGGCTGCGCTTTGAGGACTATGTGATAGAGGTTCCGCCCTGCCAGCCCCGGCGGATGGAATTTACCCCAGCGTGCTTCATCACCGGACGGGAACTGCCCTTCCCGATGGAATGCAATCAGCTTCCACTGTCTCACCATATGTTTGACGAGGATGCCATCGTCCTGAAAGGTATTCCCGGTGAGGTAACACTGAAAAGCTCCAAGGGTCATCGTGGCGTAACACTCATGGCCCCGGATTTCCCGATTTTCGGCTTCTGGCATATGCCCAAGACGGATGCGCCCTACATCTGCCTGGAGCCGTGGAGCAGTCTTCCATCCCATCAGGATGTGATCGAGGATTTGGAAAAACAGGTAGATCTCATTTCACTGCCAGCCATGGGTGTGTATCAGACCGCGTGGTCACTGCAATGCTTCTAATTTGAAAATCCCCAGGACTTCATCTTCTTAACGGATGATGTCCTGGGGATTATTTCGTTTTGGAATGAATGCCCACAAACCATTTTCCATTTGTGGGTACTCATTTCAAAACGAGCAGGGATTCCAAAGGGATGGCGATTCCTTTGGCCCTGGGTTTCCAATAGGGGCGAGAGCGCCCTGTTGGCTGAGGATTCCAAAGGGGACAGCGTTTCCTTGGCAGTGGTTTCCAAAGGCGGCGGCGCTGCCTTGGCGTGAGGCATCCAATGGAGGGCAGCGCCCTCCGTGGAAAGAAACGGCATAGCCTACATGATCGTAAGCTATGCCGTATCCTTTTTGAGCACCTTTCGTCCTTAAACGAATGCAGCCTTCGACGGTCCCTTTTGCATGCTCTTTTTGTTTCTATTCAGCGGCTGCCGCAACGGGCTGAGCCGTGGCGTTTGCCTTCCATTGCTCCATCTGGGCGTTGGAAAAGCCGAATTCCTTCTGAAGGTAAGATAGGGCATAGTCGGTACGCTTTTGCAGGCAGCCGCGCAGGTCGGATACGCTGCTCTTCCATGCGGACATGCTGGAGGGGATGCCCCAGCGCTTTATGTGACGTGCCATCTCGGGCTCCATGGTCTTTACCATGTCGTCGAGTATGGTCGTGACCTTTTCGGGCGTGAAGTAATTGTACACCACATATACGTATCTCTCGCCGAATTTCTCGCACCATGAGCGGTTTTTGCGAAGGCCCACATATATGTCCATGTTGGTTAGAGAGCCGTCCTGAGAGGGCACGCCCTCCGCGTTAAAGTAGCTGGGCAGCACGTTCCGCGTGGGGCTGGAGGAACCGAGGGCAAGGTCAAGATCGTAGTATATAGGCCGCCATTTTATCTTGTAGTCGGTAGTGCGCCAGTATTTTTGGTTGAACATATCGCCGTTGGCAAAGTACGTCTGGGCGATGAGGTAATCCATGAAGTAGTCCACGTCTACCCACTGGCACAGCTCCTCGTATTTTGCGCTGCCGGATATGTCTCCCGTAAGGGCGTAATTGCGCACGCGCTTGAAGTCCGCCCTGTCGCCCGCAAGGGGAGTCTCGTTTCGGCGGATGATGTTGGCGGTGGAAGGATCGACGCCATAGTGGGTGGCGAGATAATCTTCGTTCTGGTTTTCGTTAAGGTCGTACAGGCCCCAGTACTGACCGTTGATGTATACCACTACGGAGCGGGTCTTTATGTTATCGATATTTAATCCTTCCACGCATTTGCTGAAGAAGGAATCCCGAATACGCGCCTTTGACGCGTCCTGCCCGGAGTTGCGTACCGCAAGAGAGGTATATTCGGTAACTTCGTTGCCGGGGAAGAAGTTGTATTTCGTGGAGCTCTGGCCGTAGCCACCCCGAAGAAATATGGACATGGACTTTTGCCGCATATTCAGCGTGGAGGCGCCGTTGACCCGAAGGCCACAGGGAAATTCCACGCCCAGCGTGCCGTCCGGCTCGTAATACTCGCAGAAGCCCTCGCGCTCCACCTTCTTCCAGCGGTCGGTAACGGAGTAGACCTCATCAAAGGATTCCTTGCCAATGGAGAGGCAGACCACAGGGACCGTGTGCTTTTCCTCGAAAAGATAAGTGGCCGCAGCAATATCGCTCTTTATAAGGCCATCTGCAACAGAAATAGCTTTTATCACGGTATTCGACGATACCTTAAGCGGCTCTGAATATATGTGGGAAGCCGTTGTGGGCTTGCTGCCGTCGGTGGTGTAGTGTATTTCAGCGTTTGGCGTAAGGCTTGACAGCGTCAGCTCAAAGGCGGCGCTGTGGTACAGCGTCCTGTCGGAAAATATGGGAGCGTCGGCATAGCTGCTGTAATATGTTGAGGGATTGGCGGCGCTTCTGGTTGAGGTGGTAAAGAATACCCGCTCCGGGCTGTTTACAGTGCGGCCCGATGTGACGCCCAGGCTAAGTGCACCGGTTGAAAACACATCCCTGATGTTGCCGTCGCCGTCGGTGAGTATCAGCGTATCGCCGGAAGCGGATATATTAAAGGGCGCCGAAACGCCCGATTTTGCCGAGGTGGAAGCGGCTATGGAGGCGTATTCTCCTGCCGGCAGCTTAAAAGACGGAAAGGTGAACTTCTTCATGTCGTTGGCGTCGTCTGTCAGGTGCCAACCCTCGAGGTTTACGGAAGACCCCGAGGCGTTGTGGAGCTCTATCCAGTCGGTATCCCTGCTCTTTGCGGCTTTTACGGCAGAAACCTCGCTTATATATACGCCGGACATATCTGTGGTTATGGCAGCTTCGTCGGGCGATCCAAACTCGTGCGTAGTATTGGGGCCGCCGGGGGTGGGGCTGGAGTAATACCTGAGAGAACCGTCGGCGGATATGCCGGCTGATACGTTATCGCCCAGCTTGGGATCAAGCTGTATGCTTTCATAGCGCATGGCGTCCGATGAAAGGAACATCAGCTCGTATTCCCTCTTGGAAAGGGTGAAGGAGGTGTGAAGCTCGCCTTCGGTCTGGTTTTTGCCGGAGAGGAACACTATAAGGTATCCCTTGGGTTCTATGGAGACCTCCGGGAACGCCCATTTGAACGGGTCGTCAGAGTCATCGCTCAGGAAGCAGCCCGAAAGCGACGCCGCGCTGTCTGATGAGTTGTATAGCTCTACCCATGGTGAACGGTCGCCGAAGCAGTCGCGAATGCTGTACTCGTTGAGCTTGAGCACTTCGTTTATATGTATGGGATCGCTGCCGTCCATAGCTGAAAGGGTCAGCGAGGGCAGGGTCTCCTGAGAATTGTCCTGACCGGGGGTGGGGAAGGCGCAGTAGGTATCAGGCGCGACCACCGATATGCCGGGGTATACCGGGTTTGTCCAGTTGAACATGGATATCACACTTCCCATTCCGTTGGAGAGCAGCAGTGCGGAATCGCCCTTGCCCAGCCTGAAGGAGGCGTGTATCTCGCCGGCATTAGAGTCTTCCCTGCCTGAAAAGTATACTATGGCGTATTCGCCCGCACCGAGGGTGACACCGGGGAGACGATATTTTGAAGGCTCGCCGACTGAATCCGAAAGGTAGTAATCGGACATCAGCACTTCTTTGTCAGATATATTCTTTATTTCGGCCCATGGGTAATATCTGCCGTCTTCGGAAGCAAGGGTTGAGGTGTTCTTAGGCATGACCTCGGTTATGGCAAGGGCGCTTTCGTCAGAATCTGCCTTGCCTCCATCATGAACGGACAGAAATATGTCCTCGCCGTTTGCCTCGCCGGGGGTAGGCGTACTGCAATAGCCGTAGTTGCCATCGGCTGCGCGGGCATAAGAAACGTCCGTCACCAGTTCGGGTATCTCGAGCTGCTGCATTACGTTGTAATATGGGTCTACAAGGTACAGCATGTCGCCGCTTTTGGAAAGGCCGAAGCCTGTACACATGGAATCGCCCTCATACTTTGAGGCATATACGATGAGATAGCCCCCCGCGGGTATGGTAACAGAGGGGAAGGTATATTTATGAGGATTCTTTATGTTATCGGTAAGCCCGTAGCCCTCGAGGTCTATGGGCTTGGAGGTGGGGTTGTACAGCTCTATCCAGTCAGGACTGCCGAGCTTTTGGTCCACCAGAGAATATGAGTTGGAGGTGACCACCTCGTTTACGCAGAGCTGACCCGATGAGGCGGGGGACGTGATGCCCTCGCAGCCGCAAATAAGGGCTGCCGTAAGCAGCGCCATAGCGATATTTATAACTTTTTTAAAACTTTTGTTCATCATGCGTTCATTATAGCATATACAGGCAAAATACGACACAGTAAACTTTGGAATAAAGTGTGAACAGCTTCCGCTTTATATGGTATACTTGATTCAAACAGAAAATCGGGGAAGAATATGGATAGAAATAAAGGCAGTAGGAAAAAACTCAGTAAACGGCAGATATTGCTCATAGCAGCTGTGGCGCTTGCCGCCGTGCTGCTGCTTACGGGCAGGCTTACCCCGGCGGGACTGATAAATTCCCTTCTTGGAACGGACATACCCGAAGCTCAGCAGACATACGAATCCGTACAACCGGCCGAAACTGCGGAAGCTTTGCCGCAGGCAGAAAAAAGCGAGCCGTCTGAGGATGCAGCGGAGCCGGAACAGACGGCGATAGACGAAGACGGCGAATACACATCAAAGGAAGATGTAGCGCTGTATATACACACCTACGGAAAGCTGCCTCAAAACTTCATTAAAAAGAACGAGGCGAAAAAACTGGGCTGGGAGGGCGGCAGCCTTGAGCCTTACGCACCCGGCCGCAGCATTGGCGGCGACAGATTCGGCAATTACGAAGGCCTGCTGCCGGAAGCGGAGGGGCGCAGGTATACAGAGTGCGACATAGATACCATGGGCAGGTCATCGCGGGGGGCAAAGCGCATAGTATTTTCCAACGACGGCCTTATATACTATACTGGCGATCACTATAAGTCCTTCGAGCTTCTTTACGGGGAGGAGTAGCTATGGAGATAATAATACTTGACGGAAAATGCATGAGGGACTTTGAGTCTGCTCATGACTATCTGAGCAGGGTGCTGCGGCTTCCTGAATACTACGGCCGCAATCTTGACGCGCTGTACGACTGCCTGAGCGAGTTCTTTACGGATGACTCCATAATAATCCTCTTTAACGGCGATGAGATGAAGAACAGCCTCGGCGTGTACGGAGATAAGCTTGTGAAAGTGTTTGAAGACGCCATGGGTGAAAGCAGGTTCAGCTTTATATATAAGAGCTAAAACCCGCACCATAATTTGTCCGAATTGAGTACAATTATGTCATTATTCCTGAAAACATTGCCTTTGGCGGCGGGAAGGCTATACTTAACATAGATACAAGTTGATTTTCGGGAGATGACTGTATGGCAAACGGAAAAGAGATCCTCATATGTGACGACCAGCCCATGATACATGAGACGCTTGGCGTGTACCTCGAGAACGAGGGCTTTACATATTGCTCCGCATACGACGGAGAACAGGCGCTTCAAATGTTTGATAGCAAGAAGCCTGACCTGGTAATACTCGACCTGATGATGCCTAAAAAGAGCGGCACAGAGGTTTGCAGGGAAATACGCGCCAAGAGCCGCACGCCTATAATAATGCTCACCGCAAAGGGCGAGGAAATAGAACGCATAGTAGGACTTGAGCTGGGAGCAGACGATTATATCGTAAAGCCGTTCTCAGCCAGAGAGGTGGTAGCGAGGATAAAAGCCGTACTCAGGCGTTTCAATACCGATGGAGGGGTGCAGTCACAGGTCATACGCCGTCCCGGTCTCGAGATAAATATCGCAAATTACGATGTTCGCATAAACGGCGAAAGCATACCCTTTACGCCAAAGGAGGTCGAGATACTCTACCTCCTTGCGTCTAATCCCGGGAGAGTATTCGACAGAGAGCATATTCTGTCCAAAGTATGGGGCTATGATTTCTTTGGGGATACGCGCGCGGTGGATACCCAGATAAAGCGCATACGCCAGAAGCTGCCCGATGAGGAGCTTCCCTGGAGCATCAAGACGGTCTACGGTGTGGGATATAAGTTTGAGGTCTGCTGATAGTGTTCAAGGATACCATACTCCGGCGCATAGTGGTAATAATACTGCTCTCTGTATTGCTCAGCGCTGTGCTGACCACAGCGGCGTTTTACTATTCTGGCGGCAGGGTATTCAGCGGAATAAAGGCGAAGGAGCTTAGGCCGCGTGCTGAATATCTGGCGAATATCACGGCGGAATATCTTCAGGGCCTGATTACAAAAGAAAGTTACGAACGCTCTATAGGCCGCGGCTTTAAGGTATGGGACGCTTCGATGTACGCATACGATGCATGCGGCGATCTGTTCGCATATCCCGCAAGTGAGGACAGCACCGTCAATAAGGATGCCATATCCGGCCTTCTGCAAAACGTGCTGAAGGGGGAAACCGTATACTCGCCCAACACGAAGAACCACGCGGGCGTTTTAATAGGCGAGCCGGTGGTGAGCCGTTTCGGCAACGTCATAGGTGCGTTATTTCTTGTAAAGCCGCTCAATGAACTGAACGCTGCCATGGGAAGCCTCATATATGCTCTGATAATAAGCATGATCGCCTCCAGCCTTATAATGATCCTGCCCGCGTATCTTGGCTCGAGGAGCATAGTGCGGCCCATACGTCAGATGAACGTGACCGCCAATGCCATGGCGGGCGGCAACTTTACCGCAAAGGCGGAGGAGGAGGGCACGGACGAGCTGGTGCAGCTGGGCAGGTCCCTCAATCATTTGTCTGCGGCTCTTTCAGCTACCATAAGCGACCTTACGCTGGAGAAAAACCGATTACACGCCGTGATAAACGGTATAGGAGAGGGTATAATCGCAATAGATGCCGAAGGAAAGATAATCAAGACCAATTCAGCGGCATTGAGACTGCTTGGCGGCAGCTATGCAGATGACATAACGGCACTGCCGGCGTATAGGCAGGCGGCGGAGGATATAGGCTGCGTCCTCGGCGGGGAGACTGTATCAAAAGAGCTGAAGGTCAGGGACCGGATACTGCGCGTAGCCATAACGCCGTTGACCGATGGCGGCAGGGGTGAGGGGGCCGTAATGCTGATACGCGATATCACCGAGGCGAGCCGGTTGGAGCAGACCCGCACTGAGTACGTGGCCAACGTCTCTCACGAGCTGCGCACGCCCATAGCCTCTATTCGGGGGCTTGCGGACGCCCTTAACGACGGACTGGTAAAAAAGGACGAGGATAAAGCCAGATATTACGGCTATATACTGCGGGAATCCATGCGGCTTTCGCGGCTCATTGACGACCTTCTGGAGCTGAGCCGGCTGCAATCCGGAACTATTGCCTTTAAAAAGCAGTTCATAAGCATAAATGAGCTCATAGAGGATGTAACTGACAGGTACGTTTCTGCCGCAAGGGAAAAAGGACTTAATGTGGAGATAGACATAGGGGAGCCATACAAGGTATACACCAACCCGGACAGGGCGGAGCAGGTGCTGGTAGCGCTTACCGACAACGCCATAAAATACGGCGGCAGCGGCACACTGCGGTTTTCTACCGAAAAAAAGGGCGACAGCCTTTACATAAGCGTGAGCAACCCGGGCAGCATCGCGGATGAAGACATAGACCACGTGTTCGAGAGATTCTATAAGGCGGATAAATCCCATGCCGGGCAGGGTACCGGTCTTGGCCTTTCTATTGTTAATGAAGTTCTTGAACTTTTAGGTGAACGGATATGGGTAAAGAGCGAGAATGGGACGGTTACCTTCACATTCACCCTTTCTACGGTAAGACCCGACAAAACCTAATAAAAAAATGTGTGAAATTGCCTGCCTGTGAATATGAAAGCGGGCAATATTATGCTATAATTGTTTTAAAATTTTGTATTATTAACATCGGAGGTTCATTTGACCATGAGCGCAAACAAGATACTTATCGCTGATGACGACAAGGTCGTACACGAATCACTTGGAATATATCTTAAATCCGAAGGCTTTGAGGTGGTGGACGTTTACGATGGCAAAGCTGCAGTAGCTGCGCTGGATAGCGACATAGCGCTCTGTGTGCTGGATATCATGATGCCGGAGATGTCTGGTCTTGACGTGTGCCGCGAGATACGCAAGACCTCCCGCGTACCCGTGATAATGCTTACCGCAAAAGGCGAAGAGATAGACCGCATATTGGGCCTCGAGCTGGGCGCCGACGATTATATCGTAAAACCCTTCAGTCCCCGTGAGGTAGTTGCCCGCATAAAGGCGGTGCTGCGCCGCACGACCGAGCAGCAGCAATCCCACGATGACGGCTGCGTTACCCATCAGGAGCTTACCATAGATATAAAGAGCTATACTGTTACCTTGAGGGGCAAAAATATAATCTGTACACCAAAAGAGATAGAAATACTCTACATGCTGGCTTCAAATCCAGGCCAGGTATTCACTCGCGAGCAGCTCCTTAACCGCGTATGGGGCTATGACTTTGCGGGCGAAACGAGGACAGTGGATACCCACATAAAGCGCATACGCGCAAAGCTTGACAATACCGGCCTCAATTGGAGCATAAAGACCATATACGGCGTCGGCTACAAGTTTGAGGTAGAGGACGGAAAATAATGAAGAGCGTATTCTTCCGGCGGCTGCTTATAGTCATGGTAATGGTGATGATGCTTACCACCATAGCCATGGCGCTGGGCTGCGGGGTAGTAGGAATAAAAATATACGAGAACATCACGCTGGAGGAGATGGTGCCTAAGGCGGGCACCGTCGCAGACCTTGTGCGCGAATTGGGCTACGGACATATAAGCCGCGAGGCATTTTTGCGCATTGCCCAGTCATATGTGGAAGCATCGGATTCCACTACTCTGGTATTCAGTAAGGACAAGGAAATAATACTTGCCGCTAATATGCCGGATGGCGATGATGAGCAGGAAGTATATTCGACGCTGTCCGATACTATGGATAAAATAATCTCCGGAGATACGGTAAAAAGCGAGTCCCTTGCAATAAAGGGCATAGGCGATACCCTGTCCGCGGGCGTGCCGATAACCGACGACAGCGGCAATATATATGGCGGCGTGCTGATATTTCAGCCTGTCCGAATAGTAAGCGAGAACATGCGCCCGATGCGTGTGCTGATATATACGGCGCTGCTGGCGGGAGTTCTCATAATGCTGCTGCTCATGAGCTGGCGCTTCAGCCTGTATACCGATCCGCTTCACAAGATGTCCGAGGTCGCCATAGAGATGTCAAAGGGCAATTTCGACATAAGGGCAAATGAAAACGAGGACGGCGAGATTGGCCTTCTCGCCCGGGCGCTTAACACGCTCTGTGAAAACATATCCGGTACTATATATCAGCTGCGCATGGAGAAAGGACAGCTGGATCAGGTGCTGCAAAGCCTTTCGGACGGCGTTGCGGCAGTTGACGGCAGCGGCGAGCTAACGCATTACAACGCGGCGCTCATGCGCATGTTCGGCGTAGTCAATGTGGAAAAGACCGAGGATCTCATAAAGGACCCCATGGTATGGAAGACGTTCCAGGAGGTATTCCATACAGGTGAATCTCAGGTAATAACCTACCCGATGTCGGGCGATAAGGTGCTCTGGATAAGCGTATCCCCGGTGAATACGGAGGAGGGAGTGCGCACCGGTGTCGTCGGCCTGTTCAAGGATATGACTGAAATGGAGCGCACGGAGCGTATGCGCCGCGAATACGTCGCCAACATATCACACGAGCTGCGCACGCCTCTTACGGCGGTACGGGGCCTGCTTGAGCCCCTTGCAGACGGCATGGTCAAGAGCGAAGAGGACAAGCAGCGGTACTATAAGATAATGCTGCATGAAGTGATGCGGCTGTCCCGCCTTATCACTGATATGCTTACGCTCAGCAGGCTTCAGGCGGGCACGGAATATATGGAGCTTTCAAGGGTTAACCTTGAAGAGCTTATAAACGATGTGGCAATGGGGTACGCCTCTACGGCCCAGAGTAAGGGCATAAAGCTCGATGTGGATTGCGACCACACTGTAGACGGCCTGACGGACCCGGACAGGATAGAACAGGTGCTGGTAATCCTTATAGATAACGCCATGCGCTATACCCCTGAAGGCGGCAGCATAAAGATAAAGCTCCGCTCCGGCGAACGGCTCATAATCAGCGTGCAGGACAACGGCTGCGGAATACCGGAAAAAGATCTGCCCCATATTTTCGAGAGGTTCTATAAGGTGGATAAATCCCGGGGAGAGGGCGGCACCGGTCTGGGACTTTCCATAGCCAAGTACATCATGGAAAAGCTCGATGAGAACATTACCGTGGCGAGCGAGCTGGGCAAGGGGACCATATTTACCTTTACCGTAAAGAAATACGTTTCCAACGCCATAGAACTGGGACCGGCTAAGGAGTCACGCTGCGAAAAGGACAAGGATAAGAAGGAAAAGCCTGCCGAAAAGGCTCCCGATGAGGACGGCGTATACGACGCGGATTACGAGATAGTCCATTGTCCGCCGGAAGAAAAAGAGAAAAAGATAAAGTTTCCCGAGGTCAAGATAAAAAAACGCAAGGAACCAAAGGAAGCCGGTGAACAGAAGAAATCCGGAGATCAGAAGGAGCATCAGTGATGCAGGAAGGCTGCGTGCTTTGCCCGCGTAAATGCGGCGTAGACAGAAATATACAAAGGGGCGCGTGCAACGCGCCCTGTTTTCCGTATGTGGCAAAGGCGGCGCTGCATATGTGGGAGGAGCCGTGTATCAGCGGCAAGCGCGGTTCCGGCGCGATATTCTTCTGCGGCTGCAATCTGAAGTGCGTGTTCTGCCAGAACTACGATATCAGCAACGGCAGCGTAGGAAAGATGTACGATGCGGAGGGCATAGCCGAGCTCATGCTGCGCCTCCAGGGCAAGGGCGCTCACAACGTTAACCTCGTATCACCCGCGCCATTCGTGCCTGTGCTGGCGGACGCCATACGGGCGGCAAAAAACAGGGGGTTAAGCATACCCGTCGTGTACAACACCAACAGCTACGAAACGCTTGAAGCTCTGCGCATGCTGGATGGGCTGGTGGATATATACCTGCCGGACCTTAAGTATGTAAGCGGAGCTATATCAAAGAAATACTCCGGTGCGGAAAACTATTTTGAATATGCCGCGCCGGCGATACGGGAGATGTTCCGCCAGACAGGCCTGCTGGAGCTGGACGGCGATGGCTTGGCCAATAAGGGCGTGATAATACGTCACCTTGTGCTGCCGGGTTCCGTTGACGAAACGCGGCGCGTGCTGAAATACATAGCGGAAAACTTCCCCAAGAATATAACGGTTTCACTTATGAGCCAGTATGTGCCCTGCTATAAGGCGGAAAAAATGCCGCCGCTTGACAGGAAGCTGCTCAGGCGGGAGTATGACAGGGCGGTAGACTACTGCCTCTCACTGGGCCTTGAAAACGCTTTCATACAGGAAATGGACTCTGCAAAGCGGGAATATACCCCCGTTTTCGATGGCAAATGCGACTAAACTGTAAACACTTGATTTATTGGGAAAAATAGTGTTGCATAATACAATATGTAGTGATAGTATAATAGCATAAAGCGAATATATTCGGTCGTCCGGGATAAAACAGGATTTCTTCATTGTTTTTTCCTCCAAAAATACAAACCGAACTTATGTCTTATAATTGCCGTGTCAGGGGCGTTTGCACGGTAATGATTTTCCGGACGATATATTTGCTAAGGGCTCTGAAGAAATTCAGAGCTCTTTTTTTCTCCTCTGACCGCATATGCTTATCATAAGGGGGATTTGTATATGCAGAGCAGAGATAAGATAATATGCGCCGCAATGACGTTGGCAATTATCGCATTTATGGTGCTTTCGCCGGGATATATAGTCGCCCACAGGCGGAACCTTACACAGCAGTACCGGCAGCAGAGCACCGAGAGCTATCAGGGCATAATAAGCCTGTGGCATATAGTGGGCTTCAAATCTTATCAGGGAAGCATGGGAGCATGGTTGGAAAAGGCCGCAGCGACCCTCGAAAAGAAGCACAAGGGAGTGTATTTCGAGGTGGAAAGCATGACCTTCTCAGATTATGAGGCGCGGCGGGAGCGGGGCGAGAAGGCGGATATGTATTCGTTTCCACTTGGATGGGAGTATATAGAGGAGCTTCAGCCCATAGATATGACAATGCCGGAAATGCGGGGCAATATTGCGGATTCCTGCCGGTATCACGGCGGCGTGTATGGGTTGCCTTACGCCGCATCTGGATATGTGCTGGCTGTGAATTCACGAATAATACAGGAAAAAGGGCTGGATATGGATATGCTCTGCGGAATGATAAGGTCAGGCGAGGCGAAGGCGTCCGGAGATGAGATTATAGCGTGCATATACGGCGCCAAGGGTGAGCTTGGGGACGAGGAGGACTTTTCTAAGGAGAAAAGCTGGGCAGCATTTATTGACGCCAGAACAGCCGGCGACATGGCGCGGAAAGTACAATCCGGCAAGGGATTCCCGTTTGAAGCGTTTTCCTGCACGAATTATACAAATCTTGTGCAGTATCTGGGCATTGGCAGCGGCGCAGAGGAAGAAATGCGTAATTATATACTGGAATTCATGCAGTATGTTTTATCTGAGGATAAACAGCAAAGCCTGATGGAACTGGGCCTTATACCTGCGGTAGCTACAAAAAATCAGCCGGAGAGCGAAACGCCTGCAGTTGGCGCAATGTACGAAAATAGCAGCCAGCCGGCAGTGCCGCAGTGCTTTTTGTACGCAACATATGAGGATCAGCTTTATCAAAGCGCCGAGAAGGCGCTTTCCGGCGATGAAAGCGCAAAAAAGGATCTGAATTTGAGGCTTATGGAACTTGTGCAAGGGGCTGGTATAAAGTAAAATATAATATGCATATGTATCGGCTGGAGGAACCATGAAGTACGATAAAGAGAACCTGGCAAGGCTCGCGAAGGAGCTTGAGATATATAAGATAAAAGCAAACGCACCTATGGCGGAGTATACGTCATTCCGTATAGGCGGACCTGCTGATCTGCTGTTTATGCCATCAAACAGAGAACAGCTTGAATATGGCATAAAAAAGGCGAAAGAGCTTGACGTACCGTATATGATAATAGGCAACGGCTCCAACCTTCTGGTAAGCGACAGCGGCATAGAAGGCCTTGTAATACGCATTGCCGGAGACTTTTCGGGCATTGAGTACAGCGGAAACAAGCTGAAGGCGTGCGCGGGCACGCTGATAAGCGCGGCGGCAAAGGATTCGGTTGAACATGGTTTAATGGGCCTCGAATGGGCGGCGGGCATACCGGGAACCGTTGGCGGCGCGGTGGCTATGAACGCGGGCGCATACGGCGGCGAAATAAAGCAGGTGCTCACAAGGGTAGAATACATAGAGGATGGGGCGGTATGCTCCGTTGAGCCTGAGAATAGCGACCTTGGCTACAGGTTCAGCCGGTTTGCGGCGCCTGAGAGGATAGTCCTGAGCGCAGAATTCAGCCTTTCGCCTGATGACGGCATGACGAAGGAGCGCATGAAGGATTACTCTGAGCGCAGAAGGGCAAAGCAGCCGCTGACATACCCCAGCGCAGGCAGCACCTTTAAGCGCCCGACAGGCTACTATGCAGGCGCACTTATCGAACAGGCGGACCTCAAGGGAGTGAGCGTAGGGGGCGCCGAGGTAAGCACACTGCATGCGGGATTCATCATAAACAAGGGCGGCGCTACCAGTGAGGACGTGAAAAGGCTTATCGAGCTGGTACAGGAAAGGGTATACGAAAACAGCGGCGTTGCGCTGGAGACGGAAGTAAAGTTCATCGGAAGGTAAAGCCTATGCAGCTTATAATTCTTACCGGCATGTCCGGAGCGGGCAAGACGCAGGCCCTGAAAAAGTTCGAGGATTCGGGCTATTTCTGCGTGGACAACCTGCCCTGCGAAATGTGTGTGGGCCTTGTGGAGCTCTGCAAGAGGGCTACGCCGCCTGTAGAAAAGGCGGCGGTAGTAATGGACAGCCGTGAGCGCATATTCAGGCTGAACATGAAAAACACACTCGGCCGGCTGGACGAGGCAGGGGTGGATTACAGGATAGTATTCCTTGATTGCCGCGATGAGATACTTGAACGGCGGTATAACGAGACGCGACGCCGCCACCCCCTTTCAGATGATATAGCGACCGGCATACGCATGGAGCGCGAGATGCTTGCAGAACTCAGGGATAGGGCAAGCGTAATAATAGACACTACCAATATGCGCCCTTTGGAGCTGAGTACGGCGCTGGAACGCGAGCTGAATATGGGCAGCACCGGCTTTATGATAAGATTGATGAGCTTTGGCTATAAGCGGGGCGTGCCTTTTGAGGCGGATATCGTCCTGGACATGCGATTTTCATCAAACCCCTATTACGACAAAGAGCTGAGGCCGTTATGTGGCAAAGATAAAGCGATACGGGATTACGTGATGGCGGATAAGGACGTGCGGGAATTTATGGACAACGTCGAAAGCATGCTGTACAGGCTGATACCACGCTTTATAGAGCAGGACAAGCGGCGGCTGGTGGTAGCGTTCGGCTGCACAGGGGGCAGGCATCGTTCTGTATGCGCGGCAGAGGAACTTTACAACAGGATAAAGGGCAGATATAACGCCGTGCTTACGCACCGGGATCTTACCATAGAGGGCAGCGATATAAAGGAACGTACAGGAGACAAGAGCTAATATGTCCTTTTCATCTCAGACAAAAGATGAGCTTGTGGAAAACTGCAAACTGGGAAGCACAGAAGAGAAACGCTCCCTGCTTTGCGGAATAACCCATGCGGCCGGCTCCATGACGCTGGGGCGTGGCGGCATAGGCCTGCAATATATAACCGAAAACAGCAGCGTCGCGGCGCTTACGGTACGCCTCGGCCGGGAGCTTTACAGCGTCACCGCCGAAACCTCCATAAGTGAAAAGGAGAGGCTCAATGCGGTGAGCAACGTAGTGAAGTTCACGGGCGATGGCGTGAGGAATCTTCTGAACGACGCGGGATACGGGGTAGACGGCGACGAGGATTTTGAGCTGGGATACATACCGCCGCGACTTACCGATGACGAAAGCAAGGCAAAGGCGTTTTTGAGAGGTGTGTTTCTGGGCGCAGGCTCGGTGAGCGATCCTAATAAGGGATACCATTTGGAGCTCGTGTGCAGATACGAAAAGTTTGCAGCTACACTGTGCGACATAATGGCGAGCCTTGGCATAAGCGCAAAGTTCTTGCCGAGAAAATCCAGCTATATAGTATATCTCAAGGATGGGGAGCTGGTTTCCGACTTCATAACCCTAATAGGCGCCATGAACAGCACCATGGCCTTTGAGGAGGCGCGGGTAATGCGCAGCGTAAGCAACCATATAAACCGCCAACAGAACTTTGAGGACGCCAATATGAACAAGGCGGCAGCGGCAGCGGCGCAGCAGCTTTTGGATATTGAGTTCATACGGCTCAATGCCGGCCTGGACAGCCTGCCGCCAAAGCTCAGGGGAGCGGCAGAGCTTCGCATAAACAACCCGGAGGCCACATTATCCGACCTTGCGGAAATGGCCGAGATAAGCAAATCCGGCCTTAACCACAGGTTAGCCAAGCTTTCAACCATAGCGCAGGAGCTCAAGGACAAATAGGAGATAACTGATGAGCGGATTCACACATTTGCACGTACATACCCAGTACAGCCTGCTGGACGGCGCGGCCCGCATAAACGAGCTTGTGGCCAGGGCGAAGGAGCTTGGAATGGATTCCCTTGCCATAACCGACCACGGAGCCATGTACGGCGTTATAGACTTCTATAAGGAGTGCAAAAAGAACGGCATAAAGCCTATACTCGGCATGGAAGCCTATGTGGCGCCCCGCTCCCATCTCGAAAAGAGCGGAATGCGTGAAAACGCACACCTTATACTTCTTTCAAAGAACGAACAGGGCTATAAGAATCTCATGAAGCTTTCCACCATTGCATTCGTGGACGGCTTCTACTATAAACCCCGCATAGATTATGATTTGCTGGAGCAATATCATGAGGGACTCGTATGCCTTTCCGCATGCCTTGCGGGCGACATACCTCAGCTGCTCCTGCAGCGCCGTTATGAGGACGCAAAGGCGCTTGCAAGCCGCCTCAAGGGGATATTCGGCGATGACTTCTACATAGAGATACAGAATCACGGAATACCGGAGCAGTTGGAGGTGCTTCCACAGCTTGTCAAGCTCGCGAAGGAGCTTGACATAAAATACGTCGCAACCAACGATATACACTACGTCAAAAAGGAGGACGCCGAAAGCCAGGACGTCCTGCTTTGCATACAGACAAACCGCGTGGTCACCGACGGAAACCGCATGAAGATGTCCGCCGATGAGTTTTATCTCAAGTCGGAGGACGAACTCAGGGCCATGCTGCCGGAATATCCGGAGGCATTTGAGACTACAAAAGAGATAGTGGACAAGTGCAGCGTAGAGATAAAATTCGGAGAGCAGCACCTGCCTGGCTTTACCGCGCCCAGCGGCTTTACTAACCTCGAATACCTTACAAAGATATGCCATGAGGGCCTTAATCGAAAAATGCCTGACGCCACGCGTGAGGTGAAGGACAGGCTGGAATACGAAATAAGCGTGATAGCCCAGATGGGCTTCGTGGACTATTTCCTGATAGTGTGGGACTTCGTAAACTTTGCCCATGAAAACGGCATATTCGTAGGCCCCGGACGCGGCAGCGGCGCAGGCAGCCTTGCGGCATATGCCATGGGCATAACGGATACGGATCCCATAAAATATGACCTGATATTCGAGCGTTTCCTTAACCCCGAGCGCATATCCATGCCGGATTTCGATATAGACTTCTGCATAGAGCGCAGGCAGGAGGTTATAGACTATGTCACCCGCAAATACGGGGCGGATCACGTATGCCAGATAATCACATTTGGCTCCATGGCGGCCCGCCTTGCGGTGCGGGACGTAGGCCGCGCGCTGGATATGTCATACGCCGAGGTGGACAGGATAGCGAAGCTCATACCAAACGCCCTCGGCATGACGCTTACAAAGGCGTTAGAGCTTTCGGTAGAGCTTAAATCCCTCTACGACAGCGACCCGATGGTAAAGAAGCTCATTGACCTCTCATTGAAGCTTGAGGGACTTCCCCGGCATGCTTCAACGCACGCGGCAGGCGTGGTTATATGCGCTCAGCCCACCGTTGAATACGTTCCCTTACAGCGCAACGAGGACGCCATAACCACCCAGTTCACCAAGGATACGGTAGAGGAGCTGGGCCTTCTTAAGATGGACTTTTTGGGCCTGCGCAACCTGACGGTTATAAAGGATACGCTTGACTTCATAAGGCAGCAGGGCAAGGAGGTACCCGACCTTGAGCGCATGGAAAACGATGACCCGGCCATATTCAAGATGATATCCGAGGGGGATACGGACGGCGTGTTCCAGTTGGAGTCCAACGGCATGCGTCAGTTCATGATGCAGCTCCAGCCCGACTGCTTTGAAGATATAATTGCGGGTATTTCCCTTTTCCGCCCCGGACCCATGGAGCAGATACCCCGTTATATCGCCGCCAGAAACGACAGAAAAAACATCAAGTACACCCACGAAAAGCTTAAGCCCATATTGGAAAAGACCTACGGTTGTATGGTATACCAGGAGCAGGTAATGCAGATAGTGCGCGACCTTGCGGGCTATTCCTGGGGCAGGAGCGATCTCGTGCGAAGAGCTATGGCCAAGAAAAAGCACGAGGTGATGGCTAAGGAACGGGAGTACTTCATAAACGGCATAGTCCAAGACGGTAAGGTGGTCGTACCGGGCGCGGTGCGAAACGGAGTTGACCGTGACACCGCAAACCGCATATTCGACGAGATGATGGACTTTGCGTCCTATGCCTTTAACAAGTCCCACGCTGCCGCATACGCAGTGCTGGCATACCGAACGGCGTATCTCAAAAAATACTACCCGGTGGAGTTCATGACAGCCCAGATGAACAGCTTCATAGGCAAGGACATGGGCAAGATATCCGAGTATGTTAACTACTGCCGCCAGCGGGGAATAAATGTGCTGCCGCCTGATGTAAACAGGAGCATGGCTAAGTTTTCGGTGGAAAACGGCAGCATACGCTTCGGCTTTGCCGCAATAAAGAATGTAAGCGAGAGCATAACCGGCCAAATAGCCGCGGAGCGCGAGCAGAACGGCCCGTTTAAGGACTTTTTTGACTTTATTCGCAGGGGCGATCAGCTCAATAAGCGCATAGTTGAGGGCCTGATAAAAGCAGGCTGCTTTGACAGCATGAATGTGCGCCGCTCCCAGCTTCTTGCTATATACGATCAGGCAATGTCCGCCGCGGGCAGCGACAGAAAGCAGCGGGCCACAGGACAGATGTCCCTTTTCGACATGGCGGGGGCAGACGATATTGCGGCAGACGCGGCAATACCCCTGCCCGATATACAGGAATTCGACAAGAACACACTGCTTTCCATGGAACGGGAGGTAATGGGCATATACATAAGCGGCCACCCGCTGCTGGAATATGCGGACGAGCTAAATAAGCTTGCATCGTGCAGCGAGCTTTCAGCCTCGGACGGTTCGGGAAAATATACAGACAACCAGAAGGTACGTCTTGGCGGCATAATAACCTCCGTGCGCACAAAGCCTGTAAAGAGCGGCAACGGCCTCATGGCATATGCTGTTATAGAGGATCTTACCGGTACCATAGAGCTTGCCGCATTCCCGACGGTATTCAACCGCTGCAGCAATAAGCTCATCATGGATAATAAGGTGATAGTATCCGGCAAGCTAAACATGCGCGAGGATCAGAACAATACCGTGCTGGTGGACGATATATTCCCGCTGGAAAGGACAGGCGCCTCCGGCAGGCTGTATCTCAGGCTGGACATGAATGATTCTGCAATGGTGGAGCGAATACAGACCATGCTCAGGCGTTACCCCGGCAATGTAACAGTAATACTGGTAGACGCAGCCACGAAGAAGGCCATGCAGGCTGACAGGGGCATGTCCATTAACCCGTCGCCTGCCTTTATGGCCATAATGAATGAAATGCTTGGCGAGGAGAATGTAAAGCTTAAATGATGCGTGAAATTCCGATAGAAAAAAACGACGATATAGAATTTACCATAGATGCTCTGGGTTCTGAGGGGCAGGGCATAGGCAGGGTAGACGGCTATACGGTATTCGTGCCCATGGCTCTGCCCGGAGAAAAGATACGCGCCCACGTAATAAAGACTACCTCGGGCTACGGCGTGGCAAAGCTTACAGAGGTGATGGAACCGTCGAAGGATAGGGCTCAGCAGGATTGCCCGGCATATCCCCGCTGCGGCGGCTGCTCCATGCGGCACATGAGCTATGCGGCGCAGCTGGCCGCCAAGACAAAGCAGGTGAGGGACGCATTTATCCGTCTCGGCAGGTTTGATGGAAGCGAGATAAATGTACAGTCCTGCCGCGGCATGGAACACCCGAATCGGTATCGCAACAAGGGCAGCTTCCCATATGGTTATGACGAAAACCACTGCATAGTGCCTGGCTTTTTTTCACCCCGAAGCCACCGCATAGTGCCTATAGCAGACTGCCCCATACAATCTGAGAATATTATGGCGGCGGTGCGGGTAGTCACCGATTGGGCGCGGGAGTATAACATTACGCCATATGATGAACAGAAACGCTGCGGCCTGCTGCGACACTGCATGGTGCGTGAATCCAGCAGCGGCGTGATAGTGATGGTCGTCACCGCCGGCAAGCTGCCACACGATATTGAGCTTGTAGAAATGCTCAGAGCAAGCATACCACACCTTATCGGAGTAGTACACAACCTCAATAAAGCCGACACGAACATCATACTTGGCAATAGATTTACTACTCTATGGGGCAACGAAAGACTGCCCGTCACAGTCTGCGGTCACAGCTTCCAAGTGTCCATGCCTTCGTTTTTGCAGGTCAACCCGCTTCAGACAGAGGTACTGTACAGCTACGCGCTGGAGTTCCTCGATCTGAATGGCGGTGAACGTGTGGCGGACGTTTACTGCGGCATAGGTACCATAACCCTTATGCTGGCTGAACACGCCAAAGAAGTAATCGGCATAGAGTGCGTGCCGGAGGCTATATCCGACGCAAACCGCAGCGCCTCCGAAAACGGCATAACCAACGCAAAGTTTATATGCGGCAACGCCGAGGATGTGCTGCCAAGGTTGGTATCCGGCGGCACAAAGCTGGATTGTGCCGTAATAGATCCGCCCCGCAAGGGCTGCGATGAGGCAGTGCTGAAGGCTCTCGCCCAAAGCGGCGTAAGCAGTATAGTTTATATTTCCTGCAACCCTGCTACACTTGCACGTGACTGCCGCATGCTTGCGGACATGGGCTACTGTATGGAAAAGATACAGCCGGTGGATATGTTCCCGTGGACTTATCATGTGGAGACGGTGGTCCTCTTGTCACGGGAAACAAATCCACTCACGGTTGAGGTCAGGATGGAAGTGGAAACCGGCGAGGTCAAGGAGCATCCGACCTATAAGCGTATTCAGGAGTATGTGCAGGAGAAGTACGGCTTCAAAGTCCATACGGCATATTGACTTCACTTGCAGTCGATGAACCACTTGAATATGCGAGATTATATCTTGAGGGTAATTTACAGATGTGGGTAGATGCAGAAGATTCATTAGAGTTATAAAATGCAAGCAGCCTGTATGCTTCATTACACACAGGCTGCTTAATCAAATTTATTATAATTGATGAAAAATCGGTTGCATTTTGTCAAAAGTACAAAACTTTTTGAAGCCAAGTGCTTTTAATTCCTGTTATGATACTGAGGATATCCCAGCAATACTTGCTATCCCTGATACCTTATTCTTTCTACCAGCGTTTCCTTTTTCAGATTACTGCTTAAAACGCAGGAAAGTACAATCTGCAACAGACCGACCAAAAAAATCATAATAAAAATTGGTACGATTGGAACATGATAGATATTCATTCCAAATATTCCATTATGTTTTGCATAGGAAAAAAGTGCATAGCCGAGCGGCAGACCAATGATCAAAGCTACGCATATGGTACCAACCGTAAACATCATTCCCTGTAACTGCAGACATAAATTTAATTGTTTATTTGTCATACCCACAGCCTGTAATACACCATATTCCTGCTTTTTTGTCGTAATATTCATGATCATGGTATTCGCCATATTCATAAACCCGATGAGTCCTACAATAGCCATAAACAGATAACAGCCAAGCTTCATCATGCTGCTTGCAAATTCGGCAGATTGTAACTGCGCATGATAAGTATCCATTTTTATATGCGAAGTATTAGAAATCAAAGTATTCAGACTTTGTTCTACAGATGCCACATCTTTTTTATCACAGTCCACCCACAGATAGCCATAGGCTGTTCCTCTCGGATTCATGGAACGATATACACCTTCCGGAATGACAAGATAAGTGTCCGCACTTACAAAAGATCCTGCAATCTTTCCCTGATAGGTATAGGTTCCACTTCCATTCTCAAAGTCAAATGCAATGGATTCACCCGGAGCATATCCATCTTGTTCCATCCACGCCGACCAGCCAAAGAAAATTTCACCATTCTTTACCGCCTGATCATAGTCCATAGAGCCAATATCCCCGTCTTGGCGCATAAAATCAAAATCATTTTTACTCACAATATCAGCCGGAAATCTTGTTCCGTTCAGATTTACAGAGACGATTTCTCTCGTCAGTACATCCGTTACACCGGGGATGGATTTGATTTCTTTAATCAAAGAATCATTCAGTGGGTTG